>Ga0326728_10003614_pt1 | contig 47504 bp, 40 predicted proteins | sample MB3enrmetagenome_FD_207602 | JGI IMG/M metagenome (GOLD analysis project Ga0326728, IMG submission 207602) | Lab enriched peat soil microbial communities from McLean, Ithaca, NY, United States - MB31MN | ecosystem: Environmental > Terrestrial > Soil > Wetlands > Peat | place: USA: New York...
CCCTGTGATTGCCGCCTACTCAGGGTTCTTCAATTTCTGGCCTTTCAGTGAGCCGAAGCCCGGCGCACCGAAGGCCTGATAGAAGCGTTTTTCGCCCTAACCCCCCGATCAATCGGGGGGTTAGGGCGTTATTAGCTATTATTAGCAAAAGTCGTGGTCCTTGGTATAGAGGATTTCGCAAAGGTGCGTCTCGATTCATCAGGTGTGCACTTCTAAAGCCGCAGGTCCTGCCTTCGATGTGCGGCAGGCGTGCTCTTCCACAACTCAACGCCTAGAAAATACCGTTTTATATTTATCAAGAAAAAGTCGGCGCGTGTGGCAGGTTCTCAAGACGTGAAGGACTGCGGCAGATTCAGTGACCGATTACCCTGAAGTAACGTTCGATGCGGCGCTCGCAGGCAGACCTTAGCTTTCTCGTTATCCAATAATGCGGGCTGAGCCGGACCATCATCATCACGGAAAAATAGAAGCCGAGCCTTCTCATTCCTTCTTCTTTGGCCGGCTCCGGCTGCCCGGATGAGCCGGCGACTCCACTTGCCTCAGCGCGGCACCACATGCGATGGGCCAAGGGGGCCTTGCACCACAGGCCCTCTTGCCTTCCGCCCCATGTTCCCGGACGGTTTGACTTTTGCGACTTTTCAACAGTTTTACGCAGGGCATGACAGGATGTCAAGAGAAAAATGGCGTGATTATATACTTGACACAAGGCATATTCTGTGTTATAGTATCTTTATGAATCACTTATCACCCTTTTTAGCTGGCTTTTCCTTCTCAGCATCAAGGTCTTTGACGTGCTTCTTGATGTGCTCAAGGGCTTTGGGATGGAACACATCGGCTATAAGTTCATCGCCCGTCATGTCTTTAGGGTGCTTAGTTTTCTTTTTCATGGAGGTGCCTCGTGGACGTTAATTTGATAAGCCTTATCGAACAGTACAGAGATGAGGAGAAATGTCGGGATCGTCTTACGTCCCTGAAGTGGCCTGACGGTGTGAAATGTCCTCGGTGCGGATCGGAGAAGATAAGCCGTATAAAGAAGCGCGACCAGTTCGATTGCGACGATTGCCGCTATCAGTTTTCGGTTACTGCCCGGACGATCTTTCATGACTCCCATCTTCCGCTTTGGAAGTGGTTTCTTGCCGCCTACCTCATGTGCGAATCCAGAAAGGGTATTTCCGCCAATCAGCTTAAGCGGAGCCTGGGCGTGAGCTATAAGACAGCTTGGTATCTCTGCCACAGGATAAGAAAAGCGATGGAAGAGGCGACTCCCGGCCCGAAGCTCAACGGGACAGTTGAAGTCGATGAAACTTACGTAGGCGGGAAATACGACAAGCGCCGGAAGCGCGGCCCCTGGGAGAAACAGGCCGTCATGGGCATGATCGCACGGCACGGTAAGCTGGAAGTCAAGGCAATCCCGACGAATGGTCGAAAGGTGCTTATCCCGATCGTTGAGGACAGGATAGACAAGAATGCCACCGTCATGACCGACGAGTATGCGGTTTACAAATCCCTTGATAAAGAGTATCACCATAAGGCCGTCAACCACCACAAAGAGGAATGGGTGAGGGGTGACGCCCACACGAATAACATAGAAAACGCATGGTCGTTGTTCAAGCGGTCTATCGTCGGCTCTTTCCATCAGATAAGCTCCAAGCACGTCGAGGCGTATCTTGACGAGTTTGAGTGGAGATTCAACGGACGCAACAACGCATATCTGTTTCGGGACACGCTCATAAGATTGCTCAACGCTCCCAAGATGGAGTTTAAAGAACTGATAACAAAATCAGCTTAACGACCTCTGCCTTGCAACAGGCTTGGGTTCCATATCACATTAATAGAGTCATTTTGGTGCATTTTAAAATCGTACGAGGCACTATATTTTTTGTCAAATGCATCCCTAAAATTAAGGACAATAACCGCATCCGAAAAAATTTCTTTTACGGACACGCCTGGAATGAAGTTCTGTATAAATCCGCCAGCCCCTCCGTTCGTAACAATAGGTTGAGTCATACATTTATCCGGCAGATAATCCGTTCTGTTTAAGAGTATCCCCTCTTTTTTATTTCTGTTTTTCCAAAGAATGATCTTTTGTGGTGGACTAATAGGAACGCCCTTTATTTGTTTTTCTTTTCTTGTAACTACTATCTCAAAATCTTTCACAATGCTTTGTGCCCCAGTATTTGTAATTAGCATCACCACAGTAAGAATGGAACTCTCGTTATTTTTGCCCGCTGGTGATGCGGCGATTTGGTTAAAGGTAGCACTAAGTTTTGGTATATTATTTGATAGTTGTCTTTCAAGGTCAACTACCTTCTTGTGTTCAATACCCCATAGAGCACCGGCTGAAACAACAAAAGCACACAGTATAAAAATCGTAAATAGTCTTTTCTTTCTCTTCTTGCCCTTTGTGGGCCAATACAACTCTTTGACTTCTCTGATTACAGCTAAAGGCCCGGTAATCAAAGCGACCGCCCAAAGCAAAATGTGAATAGGATATTGTAGATAATCTGGCATCCCGCTATTCTATCTCCCATCCTTCCTTGTGTCAAGTTAATAATCACGAAAAATGGCGTGGGGCGTCTGGTGCGCCGGGCGCCCTTGAGCCGTGCCGGTGAGCGCTGCCGGCCGGAATCCGTCCGTTGAGTAAAAATCGGGGATGTGATAGAAGATTATCGAGCAGGGTTATAGGCTGGGAGGCCTTCTTTAAAAGAACGGAGATACGCTTCACAGCCCAGCATATAGACGACTTCACCCATGCAGTGGAGACATACAGGACTACTCACAGTTTAAGTGGTAGGGGGGAGGGGAGTTACAGCCTGTGCTCTTAAAGACGTTGCGGAAAAAGGGTAAAGCGATAAAAGGCCGCTGGCTCGCCGGCCTCGCGGCCATATACCCGGCGGGGACGGCTGCGCGTCTCCTTTCCGAAGAGGACCGCTTCCGTAACCCCGTCGGCTACGCCCTGGCGAGGGCGGCGGACGAGCTTTTCGAGGGCCTTCTCGATGAAGGCGGTGAGCGAGCGGGGGCAAAGGAGTCCTTCAGAGAGGCGGTCCAAATCCTGGCGGTCCAGGATTTGACGCCCTCAGCGGCGCTTTCCTTCGTCCGTCTCCTCAAGGAAGAGATTCGTAGAGAGCTGCCGGACGGGCCGCTTGCGGCCGAGGACCTGCGCGAGCTTTTAAGGCTCGAAGCGAGGCTCGACCAGGCCGTAATGGACGGGTTCGACCTCTATATGGAGTGCAGGGAGCGAATCGCGGGGGTCAGGATAAACGAGGTGAAGGCCGAGGGGGAGCGTCTGGCGCGCCTCCTCGCGGCAATCACGGGGGGCGGCCGGCCAGGCGCCTCGCAGGGGACCGAAGGGACCGGCTGAGAAACTCCGCTGTTCATGACATAATAAGAAAGGCACCGGCTACTTCCCTTCCTCGAATATACCCATGTGCCTGAATTTTTCGTAGCGTTGCTTCTTGAGGTCCTCGCCGGGCACCTGAAGCAGCTCCTCCAGGTTTCTTGCGATGACTACCGATGCGGTGGCGAACGTCGTTTGCCAGTCCCTGTGCGCCCCGCCGAAAGGCTCAGCGATGATCTCGTCGATTATGCCGAGGGCGTAGAGGTCCTGGGCGGTCGGCTTCAGGACATCGGCAGCGAGCGGGCCTTTCGACCCGTCCCTCCAGAGGATCGCGGCGCAGCCCTCCGGCGATATGACCGCGTAGGTCGCGTTCTCCATCATCAGGATCCTGTTGCCGACGCCTATCGCAAGGGCGCCGCCGCTGCCGCCTTCACCGCTCACTATCGATATGACGGGCACGGAGAGGGAGAACATGAATTCGATGCTTGCCGCGATGGTCTCCGCCTGGCCGCGCTCTTCCGCGCCGACACCGGGATAGGCGCCCGGCGTGTCGATGAAGGTGAGAAGCGGCTTGTGCCATCGCTCGGCCAGCTCCATGAGCCGCGTCGACTTCCTGTATCCTTCGGGGTGAGCCATCCCGAAGTTGCGGGCCGCCATCTCGCCTACGTTGTTGCCTTTCTGGTGCCCCACCACCGCCACGGCCGTCCCCGCAAAGCGGGCGAACCCGGCCACTACGGCAGGGTCGTCCCTGAACCTGCGGTCTCCGTGGATTTCCACGAAATCGGTGCAGAGGTTTTCTATATAATCGAGTGTGTGGGGGCGGTTCAGGTGGCGGGAAAGCTGGCACCGCTGCCAGTTGCTCAGCGTCCCGTAAATCTCCTGCTCCGTTTTTTCGATGCGCTTCTCAAGCTGGTCGAGCTCCCTGGCGTAGTGCGGGTCCCTGATATCATGGAACTTCCGCACCTCTTCTATCCTGCGCTCAAGGGCCTCCAGCTTCTTCTCGAAATCGAGATAATAGCGCTTCATTCCTTAAGCCACCTCGATATCGAGTCCCCGGCTGAAATGCCTCTGCACCATCGCCGCTTTGCCCGCGTCGATGCGCACGCCCGGGACATCGAAGACCTTCCGCTCTCCGTCCTGCAGGAATTCGAGGAGTACCCGCGAGTCGCCCCTGATCGTGACCAGGATGTCCCTCAATGTCCTCAGGTGGTCTTTTTTGAACAGGCTGCAATCGATCTTTATGCGCACTGTCCTCTCCAGCTCTTTCTGTATATCTTCCAGGGGCGTGATGTTTTTCGCCCTGATGCGGCTCGTCCCGTCCTCCGTCCGCTCAAGCGCGCCCGTCACGACTACGGGCTTGTCGCTCCTTATCAAAAGAAGGTTCTTGGAATACAGGTCGGGGAAGACGATGGCCTCGACGATGCCTTTCGTGTCTTCAAGGGATATGTTGGCCATGCGGTCGCCCTTTTTCGTCGTGAGCTCCTTGCACCCGTTCACGATGCCGACTATAGTCACGTCTTCCGCCGTATCCGTCTCCTTTATGCTGGCCGTGTCGAAGCGGGTGATATGGGCAATGAGGTGGCTGTATGCAGACAGGGGATGCTGGCTGAAGAAGAAGCCGAGGGCTTCCTTTTCCCCTTTGAGTATCTCCGCACGGTCGAGCTCTTCCGTCTGGGGTATCTCGTCTTCTTTGGGGGTGAAGGCGTTCGTCCCGAAGATGTCCATCTGGAGGCTGTTTTTGCCGTTCTTCTTCGAGAGCCTGTCCCACTTGTCCTGGACGAAGGCAAACAACTGGGAGCGCCGCAGGCCCGTGCAGTCGAAGGCGCCTGCCTTTATGAGACACTCCACCACCTTCTTGTTGACCTTCCTCGAATCGACGAGACTGCAAAAATGGGTAAACGACGAGAAGCCGCCACACTCTTCCCTCGCCCCGAGGATGCTGTCGAGGGCCGCCTCTCCCACCCCTTTTATACCGAGCAGCCCGTACCTTATCTTCTCCCCGACCATGGTGAAGACCTTCGCGCTCTCGTTGACGTCCGGCGGCAGGATCTCGACGCCGTTCTCCCTGCACTCCGTGATGTACCGGATCAGGCTGTCCGTGTCGCTCACCTCGTTCGTGAGGATCGCGGCCATGAACGGGAGGTAATGGTGGGCCTTGAGGTAGGCCGTCTGGTAAGCTACGAGGGCGTAAGCTGCGCTGTGCGACTTGTTGAAGCCGTACTGGCCGAACCGCAGGATGACGTCGTATATCTTCGTCGCCACTTCCGGCCTGACGTTGTTCGCCGCGCACCCCTGCTTGAACTGCTCCCTGTACGACTCAAGCTGCTCCGGTATCTTCTTGCTTATCGCCTTCCTGAGCTGGTCGGCGTCGCTGTTGCTGAAATTGGCGAGGAGCGTGGCGATCTTCATGATCTGCTCCTGGTAGACGATGACGCCGTAGGTCTCTTTCAGGGCCTCCTTCAGCAGCTCCGTCTCGTACCTGACGAGGCTGGGGTTGTTCTTCCTCTTGATAAAATCTTCGATCATCCCGCTCCCGAGGGGGCCCGGGCGGTAGAGGGCCTGGATTGCGATCACGTCCTCGAACTGGGAAGGCTTGAGCCGCGTTAGAAGCTCCCTCATGCCCCTGCTTTCAAGCTGGAATATGCCGGAGGTGTTGCCTGACGCGAGGAGCCGGTAGGTCTCTTTGTCATCCAGGGGGATGCGCGTGATGTCCAGGTCGATGCCCTGCGCCTTGAGCATCTTTATGACGTTGTCGATGATGGTCAGGGTCTTCAGGCCCAGGAGGTCGAATTTGACGAGGCCGATCTTCTCGATGGCCTTCATCGAGTATTGCGTGACCGTCTCGCCCTTCTGCCCCCGGTAGAGCGGGACATGCTCCACGAGGGGCTTATTCGATATGACGATGCCCGCCGCGTGGGTCGATGCGTGGCGCGCCAGCCCTTCGAGCACCTGGGCGTTGTCGATAAGCTCCCGGACCGTCTCGTCCTTCTGGCTGAGGTCCCTGAGCCTCGGCTCTTCCGCCAGGGCCTCCTCTATGCTGATGTCGAGGGTAGCAGGTATCAGCTTTGCGATCTGGTCAACGCTGGCGTACGGAAGGCCGAGCGCCCTGCCTACGTCCCTGACTGCGGCCTTCGATTTCATCGTGCCGAAGGTGATGATCTGGGCGACGTTCTCCTTGCCGTACTTGTTCGTGACGTAATCGATGACGCGCTCCCGCCCTTCGAAACAGAGGTCCACGTCGATATCCGGCATGGATATGCGTTCCGGGTTGAGGAACCGCTCGAAGAGGAGGTCGTACTTGATGGGGTCTACGTTGGTGATGTCCAGACAGAAGGCGACGAGGCTCCCCGCAGCGGAGCCCCTTCCGGGTCCGACGGGTATGCCGTTCGTCTTGGCGTACCCGATGAAGTCGGCGACGATGAGGAAATAGCTGGCGAACCCCGTTGTCTTGATGACGTCCATCTCGTATGCCAGCCGCTTCCTGTACTTCTCGCTGAGGGCATCGTCAAGGCTGCCGTAGGAAGCGGCGATCATCCCTATCTTCTTCTCGAACCCCTTCAGGCAAAGGCTCTCGAAGTGCTCCTCAGGGCTGATGCCCCCCGGCAGGCTGAAATTCGGGAAGTGGTAGACCCCCGTCTCGATGGAGACGTTGCACCTCTCGGCAATAACGAGCGTGTTCTTGACGGCCTGGGGGCAGTTGGCGAACGCCGAGGCCATCTCGTCGGGGGACTTGAAGTAGAACTCTTCCGTCGAGAGCTTCAGGCGGTCCGTATCGCTCATCTTCTTGCCCGTCTGTATGCAAAGCAGAAGCTCGTGGGCCCGCGCCTCCTGCTTGCGCAGGTAGTGGCAGTCGTTCGTGGCGACCAGCGGCAGGCCGTAGCGGTCCGAAAGGCGCAGGAGGCCCTCGTTCACCCTTTTCTGCTCCGGGATGCCGTTGTCCTGGACCTCCAGGTAGAGGCGGTCGGGGCCGAAGATGGAGAGGTACTCTTCCATGTGGGCGGCGGTCCCGTTTTCGTCGCCCCGCACGATCGCCTGGGGTATCTGGCCCTTCAGGCACGCCGTCAGGCAGAGGAGTCCCGCGTTGTGCTTACGGAGGATCTCCCTGTCGATGCGCGGCACGTAGTAGAAGCCCTCCATGTGGGCGATGCTGATGAGCTTCATCAGGTTCGCGTACCCCTCGTTGTTCTCTGCGAGGAGCACCACGTGGAAGGCGTTGTCTTCGTGGCGCTCTTTGTCCACCCGCGAGTTCGGCGCAATGTACGCCTCGCAGCCGATGATGGGCTTTAAGCCGTTTGCGCGGGCGGCGAAATAGAAATCGACGGCGCCGAACATGTTCCCGTGGTCGGTGATGGCGCAGGCGGGCATCTTGTACGAGCGCGCCATCTCGAAGAGAGGCTCGAAGCGGATTGCCCCGTCCAGGAGGCTGAACTGCGTATGGAGATGGAGGTGTACGAACTCGCTCAAGCTATTCCCACTCTATCGTGCTCGGCGGCTTCGACGATATGTCGAGGACCACGCGGTTGACGCCGGGGACCTCGTTGATGATGCGGCGGGAGACAAGGTCGAGCACCTCGTATGGTATCTTCGCCCAGTCGGCCGTCATGCCGTCCTCGCTCTCGACGACGCGCAGGGCTATCGCGTTGGCGTAGGTCCGCTCGTCCCCCATGACGCCCACCGTCTTGATGGGTATAAGGATCGCGAAGGACTGCCATATATGGCCGAAGGTCTCCTTCCACTCTATCTCCTCGCGGATGATGGCGTCCGCCTCCTGAAGCATGGCGACCCTTTCCCTGGTCACGTCGCCTATCATCCTTATGGCCAGGCCGGGGCCGGGGAAGGGCTGCCTCTGCACTACATAGGCGGGCAGTCCAAGCTCGCGCCCGACAACGCGGACCTCGTCCTTGAAGAGCTCCCGAAGCGGCTCGATGAGCTTGAGGCGCATCCGCTTGGGTAAGCCGCCCACGTTGTGGTGGCTCTTTATGGTCGCCGAAGGCCCCTTGAACGAGACACTCTCGATGACGTCCGGGTAAAGGGTGCCCTGCGCCAGGTACTGGACGTCGCCGGCTGCGCGCGCCTCCTCCTCGAAGACCTTGATGAAGAGCCTGCCTATGATCTTCCGCTTTCGCTCCGGATCCCTCACGCCTTTGAGGGCGGCGAGGAACCTTTCCGAGCCGTCCACGTACCTGAGATTCAGATGGAGGCGGTCCTTGAAGAGGTCGAGCACCTCCTGCCCTTCGTTCTTCCTGAGGACGCCGTTGTTCACGAAGACGCAGGTGAGCCTGTCGCCTATCGCCCTGTGGACGAGGGTGGCCACGACGGAGGAATCGACGCCCCCCGACAGGGCGCAGACGACCTTCCTGTCCCCCACTTCTTCCCTTATTTTCTGCGTGGTCATCTCGATGAACGACGCGGCGGAGAACAGCCCCTGCGCCTTGCAGATCGTGTAGAGGAAGTTCTTCAGTATGACCTTTCCCTTCGGCGTGTGGTGCACCTCCGGGTGGAACTGGACGCCGAAGACCGTCCCCGCCTCGTTTCCGATGGCCGCGTACGGCGAGTTTTCCGAGTGGGCCAGGGCGGTAAACCCCGGGGGCATCCGCATGATGGCGTCCCCGTGGCTCATCCAGATGGTGTCGCCGTCTTCCATGCCGTCGAGGAGCGGGCTTGGGCCGTCCCGGTAGATGTGGGCGCGGCCGTACTCACGTTTTTCCGAGCGCTGGACCTCGCCGCCGTGCATCTTTGCGATCAGTTGTATGCCGTAGCAGATGCCGAGGAGGGGCGCGCCGAGGCGGAAAACGGCCTCGCCGCAGACGGGCGCGTCAACTTCCGTGACGCTCCTGGGGCCGCCCGACAGTATGATCCCGATCGGCCTGGCCGCCCTTATCTTTTCAACGTCCGCGTTACAAGGCAGTATCTCGCAATAGACGCCAAGCTCCCTCACGCGCCTCGCGATAAGCTGCGTGTACTGCGAGCCGAAATCGAGGATGATGACTATTTCCCGGTGGTAGTCGCCGTAAGCCATAGACGGGCCTTATTCCTATTCGATCCTGTAGTTGGGTGCCTCTTTCGTTATCATCACGTCGTGGACGTGGCTTTCCCTCAAGCCCGCGTTCGTTATCCGCAGGAACCTGGCGTTCTTCCGGAGCTCTTCCAGGCTGCTGCATCCCAGGTATCCCATGCCGGCCTTCAGGCCGCCGATGAGCTGGTGGAGGGTGAAGGAGAGCGACCCCCTGTAGGGCACGCGCCCTTCTATGCCTTCCGGGACGATCTTCGACTCGACCTCGTCTTCTGCGATGGAGTAACGGTCCCTAGTCCTGCCCTCCTTCATGGCGTCGAGGGACCCCATGCCCCTGTACATCTTGTACGTGCGGCCCTGGTAGAGGACCATCTCGCCTGGGGTCTCGTCCGTGCCCGCAAAAAGGTTGCCTATCATTACGACGTCCGCACCGGCGGCGATGGCCTTCGCCACGTCCCCCGAATACTTGATGCCTCCGTCGGCTATGACGGGGACGCCCCTCTTCTTGGCCGCCCTGGCGGCGTCCATGACCGCCGTTATCTGCGGCACTCCGACGCCCGCCACTATGCGCGTTGTGCAGATGGAGCCTGGTCCCACGCCGACCTTCACCGCGTCGCACCCCGCGTCGATCAAGGCCCGGCACCCGTCTTCGGTTGCGACGTTTCCTGCGACCAGTTGTATGTTGCTGAACGTCTTCCTGATATCACGCACGGAATCGATGACGTTTTTCGAATGGCCGTGCGCGGTGTCGATGACTACGACATCGCAGCCCGCCTTGGCGAGGGCATCGACCCGCGCGTCCCTGTCGGGACCGACGCCGACGGCCGCCCCTACCCGCAGCCTGCCGAGGGAGTCCTTGCAGGCCGAAGGGTACCTTATCACCTTTTCTATGTCCTTGATCGTAATGAGGCCCTTCAGGTTGTATTCCGAATCGACCACCAGGAGCTTCTCTATCCTGTGCTGGTGGAGTATCTTCTTCGACTCCTCCAGGCTTATGCCCTTGCCCTCGTCCACGGTGACGAGGTTCTCCTTGGTCATCACGTCGGAGACCTTCTGCTCCAGGTTCGTCTCGAACCGCAGGTCCCTGTTCGTGATGATGCCGACGAGCTTCCTGCCCTTGGTGACGGGGATGCCGGAGATCCTGTACCTGGCCATCAGGTCGAAGGCGTCCTTGATGTGCTGGTCCGGGGAGATCGTGATGGGGTCCACTATCATGCCGCTTTCCGACTTTTTCACCTGCTCGACTTCCTGGGCCTGCTCCCGTATGCCCATGTTCCTGTGGATTATGCCGAGTCCTCCCTCCTGCGCCATGCAGATGGCCGTCTTCGATTCGGTCACCGTGTCCATGGCTGCGCTTATCAGGGGGATGTTGAGCTTTATCGCGGGCGTGAGGAGCGTCGATACTTCAACCTCGAAAGGCATCACCTGGCTAAAGGACGGGACAAGAAGAAGATCGTCGAAGGTAAGACCTTCCTCAATATACTGCTCTTTCATGCCTCTCTCCTCTTTTTGTATAAAAACGCACCGGTCCGGTAGACGGGCGACCTTCGCCCGTAAGACGTGATTCCAATATAACATATTCCCAGTGCCGTGGGGAAGCCATATGACGAATCGGGACGAATCGGGGGCCGGGGGGGGGCTGGAGGCGGCCGGGCAGAAACCGGAGGCGGCGGCCGGCCGGCGGGGACGGGCGGGCAAGCAAACGCTTTACACGGCCGCCTAAGCGTTGTATATTCCGTGCAGGAGGGCGAATCATGAACTACCTGGTTATCGGAAGCGGAGGGCCTGCCCTGACGGTGCCCGAGGACATGATAGAGCTCCTCGAGGACTATATCCTGCCCGGTTTCGAGGCCCTCAAGAAGCTCCAGTTGGAGAATAAGATACTTGCGGGAGGCGTGCCCGTCTCGGAGCGCGCCGTGGCCTTCATAATCGACGCTGCCTCGAACGAAGAGCTCGACCAGATCATGCGCGCGCTGCCCTTGTGGCCCGTCCTGGAATGGCAGGTGACACCGCTGCAGAGCTTCGAGGGTAGGGCGTTTCATGAACGCCGTATGCTCCAGCAACTCAAACGTGGCTGATAGACAGGGGCCGGGATCTTTGCCACGCGGTCTATACAACAGCTAACCGCGTGGTAGAGCGTTACGCGGTTTGCTTCGTCATCGCGTTCAGCGCGGCTCCTCACATACGCAAAAAGTATGCTGCGTCGCGTGCCTCCGCGATTCCTCGCCATCCACGAAAATCTCTCCGGCCGCCTCAGTGTCGGGTGGGCAAGACATCGTGATACTTGCCGATCAGTACGCATGAGCTATGTTGGCGCTTTTTCTTGCTCAAGCGCCTTAGCCCGTTCCTGAATCTTCTTCACAACGTCGTTTGCGACCTCTACTACTTCAGCCGGTGCGCGGAAAGTGGTATCGGTCAGCATCTTCAATGCTACAACGAGAGGTTCCATCTCCTTCCCCGCCTTTGTCTCTTCGAGCACCCGTAATGCCCCCTGCGCCTGGTCTCCTGCCGCAGCTTCGATAAAAAATTCCATAATGTCTTCTGGACCATGCTTTAAGAGATAATCATCATTGGCAAAGAACACAGCCTGGCCAAAAGCTTCACCCCATAGTGAAACCATTCCGAGCAGGCAAGCGAGCGTATGGAGATAAAAGCTGTTCTGAGGCGATATCTCGACAGCTTTTTTCGCGTCCTGAATTGCCTGCTGAGTCTTCGAAAAGTCTCTTCTTTCGTAGGTTATCCATGCCTTGCCGTTAAGCGCTCTCGCCACCTGTTCACGCAAGGCAGGGCGATCACTCTCGCCGAAGCGACCGAGCACCTCATCATAGGCGGCTACTTCGTCCTGGTTACGGCCGAGCTCTCCGAGGGTAACACCCTTGTTGAAAAGCGCCTTCGCCACCTGTTCACGCAGGACATGGTTATTGCTCTCGCCGAAGCGACCGAGCACCTCGTCATAGCAGGCTATTGCGTCCTCGTGTCGGCCAAGCCCTCGAAGGGTAACACCCTTGTTGATAAGCGCCCCTGCCATTTGTGCATGTAAGACATGTTCATCGCTTGCGCCGAAGCGGCTGAGCACCTCATCATAGGCGGCTACTTCGTCCTGGTTACGGCCGAGCTCTCCGAGGGTAACACCCTTGTTGACAAGCGCCCTTGCCACCTGTTCACGCAAGGCAGGATCGTCACTCTCGCCAAAGCGGCTGAGTATTTCGTCATAAAGGGTTATTTCTTCAGCGTTGCGCCCCACACTTCCAAGAATAGCGGCCTCCTGATTAAGCGAAACCGCTACCGTTTTCCTTGTCATCGGATCGTCGCTGCCCCCAAATCTGCTGACTATCTCATTGCATGACGCTATCGCCTCCGGGTATCGTTCATTTTCAAGATATTCGATGGCTTTCGTGCGGAGATCGATCATGATGCGCAGCTTTATATCCATGACTTCGGGTAGCTCTAGAAAGTCCTTCGGTGTTTTTGTGAATATTAACTCGCGCGCTTCCGGATCCTGTAATAGCGCAAGTATCTCACGGTATCCCGCAACCCAAGCACCTCTCCGTTCCCCATCGAGCATGCCTGCTTCGGTGGCCAGCTTGTAGGCGAGGGGTACGGGGCCGTAGAGGGGGGCCATGAAGCGGACGAGGGCCTTGAGGCGCTCGGCTTCGACGGTGGAAAGGCGCATAAGGTGATAGATATTGTAGAGTCTTTCGGCGACCTGGTAGAGGTTCTTCCGGCCCACTTTGCCCACTTCCGCGACTGCGCCCCTGGCGACGAGCTTTTTCAGGAGGGCGCTTGCCGTATTGACCGGCAGGCGGGACCGCTCCGCCACCTGTCTTGCCTCGACCGGCTCCCATAGCTCGGCAAGGGTGACGAAAGCCCGGCGCTCCTGGGGCGGCAGGGCTTCCACGTTTGCCTTGAAATAGGTTGTATGGTCGTCGATAAGCTCTACAAGGTCGTCCATGAGTTGAGTGAGGGGTTTTCCCTTGGCGAATTCGGCGAGGATCGCTAGAAGGCGAGGGCTTCCGCCGGCCAGTATCTCCATCGGCCGGATTCTGTCATCCCCAAGATTCTCACCCGTCACCGATTCCCATAACTTACGGCAGTCGTCCGTGGAAAGGGGCGATAACGTTATTTCACGGAAAAGCTCATAGTTGGCCTTTTTAATGTTGTCAATGCCTTCAAAGTGTGTCGTCGCCGTGGCGACAAGCATGATCTCAGGGTTGTTGAGGAGAGTGCCCCTCAAGTCCCACCCGCTGTCAGGGCTTGTTTGCTCGCCGAGTATCATCTGGAAATTCTCGATGAAGACCAGCAGCCTTTTTCCACGCTCGGTGGCAAATTCCGACAAAGCGGCGAGGGACTGGACGCGCAACCGTTGATCGTCTCTTTCCGTAGAAAGCGCGTCGTAACGTTCGGCCCATCGTTCGTATCCCTTGCCCCCTTCCCGCTCCTGGCCGGCGATCTGCCTCAAGACCTGAAGCCATAATTCCCCCTCGCCTGCCACAACGTAAATGTCTTCAGGCAAGACGGCGGGATACCAGACCGCGCCCAAGGCTTGGCCACTTCGGACTTCGAGGGCGAAGCGGCGTATGAGCATCGTCTTTCCCATGCCCCTTGGCCCTATGACTATGACGTGCTGGTTTGAAGGCCCCGTATTCTGCCGGACGATATTGAGGAGGAGTTCCAGTTCCGGGAGCCGTACGACAAAGCCGGAGGCGAGCTCGTCATCGGTCAGGAAGCGCGGGTTGTGCTTTATCAGGCGTGTCCTCGGCATGACGTTATCCCCCTTCTACCGGCTCGAGGTAGCTCTGCTTGAACCGACCTTTCCACCAGTCCTGTAGGAGATGGGACAAGAATCTCCATTCGCCCGCGTCTTCATCCCATTCGAGATAGCCGTCGTGCTGCAAAATCTCTATCACTTCCCGAATCGTCTCATCCCTTGCGTCGAAACCGTTTCGGCCGGCCAGGAGGGTTACCGTTTCTATGGTCAATCTCCCCTTGACTGCGGCCTCGGTGAGCAGGTCGAGGGCGAGGGGCACGGATTCTCTATCGAGCACGCGCAACAGGCGTTCTTCATAGTCGGCCATCTCCGCGTGGCCGCGCGTGCTCAGCATGGATTTCCGGTAGACCCGGTCTAGATCGCCCGCCGAGACTTCGCGGGCGTTCCTTTTGACGCAATCTTCATGCAAGTGGCCGAAAAACATCTGCACGTGGTGGGGGATATACACACCCAGTTGGTCGAGAATCTTCTCGCATATCTGCTCAGGAAGGGCAAGGTCGTTGCCGGCTGAAAGCGCCAGCAGGCAGGCCAGGGCGGTCGGCCTGTCCCACGGGTCGAGCGCCAGGGGGCGTAGCTGTGTGATGGTGTGACTCAAGCCGTGCCGCTTGAGGATCGGCTCCAGTCCTATGGAGCCGCAGATGATAAATCGGAGTGTGCCCTGATGGGTTCCCATGACGGCGCGAAGCCAGGACAGAAAGACATCGGCTTCCTTACGTTTTTGCGCATAGTCGGGGTCAGCTTTGCCGCCCAGAAGTCGTGTGATCATTATGGGCAGCTCATCGAGACAAACGGTGACGGGGCGGTCAGCATGGGCAAGGTTTCCCATAATTTCCCTGCCTTTGGATTGCCAGTCTCCCTTTAGGGCTTCACGGATTTTGATTTCCAGCAGACCCTCCGAACCGACGCTCTCTATATTCTCTTGGATTTGTTTCCAGAATGCCTTAAAAACGCCCAGCACCTTCCTGTGAAGAGCATCGTACTTAGATGTCTTCATGGAAACAGCCGCTATTACCTCTTCCGGGGTGGAGCAGTGTTGCACGTCGACGAAGATGTGATAATCCGTTTCATTTTTGTCGAGGCGCCGAAAAGTCTCATGGATCAAGCTTGTCTTTCCAACCCTGCGCGGAGCGACAAGCAGTATATTATTGCCTTCATTGATCAACGCGGTCAGTCGCTTGATCTCCTTTTTCCTATTAAAGAAATCTTCCCCCGAAACCCACGGGCCATACTTATTTTTGATGCCCTGTGCCATGGCTGTCCTCCTTAAGGTCGTTGCCAACTAAATAGTTGCCAACTATATAGTTGGATAATACTACCGAGATTTTTCTTTGTCAAGTATTTTTTCCAACAAAATAGTTGGTAACATTAACTCTGAAAACAGCCGAGCCGATGGAGGGGGTGATAACCATCAAAAATCGCCTCGGCCCCTTAAGCGTCGGGTGGGCAAGGCATCCTCAACTTGCCGTTTCCGGGAAAGACGGAGCTTATGTGACGTTGTCGAGGCAGATTGACAATATCATGGCCGGCAATCTAAAATACTCATGGCCCATGTGAGCGGATTCGGTTTCCCACGGCCTACAGGGTAGCAGAGACCTTTGTAAATAGACGAGAAAGGAGGGTTTTCATGTTTTTTAATCCCCTGACTTTCCTGGTCATGATCCTTTTCTTCTGCCTTCTTTTCTTCTTCTTCCTCATGGCGGAGTGGAACGTCATCGCTCTGGTCTTTGCCAAGATTGGAATTCCTCCTCGTTATATTTTTTCCGCCCTCTTCCTCACGTTGGCGGGCAGCTTCATCAACATACCCATCGAAAGAATCCCCCAGGAAGCGATGACCAAGGAAAAATGGGTAAGATTTTTTGGCGTTCGCTATCGGGTCCCCCATGTGGGGAAACACGAAACCGTTCTCGCTGTCAACGTCGGGGGCGCCATCATTCCCTGCCTGCTTTCTTTCTATCTGCTTTTTAAGACCGGACTTTGGCTGAAGGGAGCAGCGGTTACGGCGATCATGGTTCTCGTAACCCACTGGCTGGCCAGGCCCGTGAAGGGGGTCGGCATTGCCATGCCTGCTTTCATCCCTCCTCTTGTCGCTGCCATTCTCTCGATAGTCTTGTGCCGCGATTGTGCGCCTGTCATAGCTTACGTGGGCGGCACCTTCGGAACTCTTATTGGCGCGGATATTTTGAATATCGGCAAAATAAAGGACCTGGGCGCACCGGTCGCATCCATCGGGGGCGCAGGGACCTTCGACGGCATATTTCTGAGCGGAATCATGGCGGTGCTGTTGGCCGCGATCTTGACTTGACAAAAATGGCAGCATCGCCCGCACGCTTCCGTAAAATGCACGCGCACCACGGCGTGACGAAATCTTTGGGTCCATTATGATCCGTCCCGGCGCGATAGAAAGACTCGAACGCAACGCCCGAAGGGTCCAGGAGATTGTAACCGTTCTCGTTAAGTACGGGCTGGCCGACTGGCTGCGGAAGGTTCCGGGAAGCCGCATGGATAGGTGGCTTCGCAACGCGGAAGGCCAGACTATACCGGAGCTGAGCAGGGCGGAGCGGATAAGGTTTGCGCTAACCGAGCTCGGGACTACCTTCATCAAGCTCGGCCAGGCCTTGAGCACGCGTCCGGATTTTGTGGGCGAGGAAACGGCCCGGGAGCTTGGCAAGCTGCAATCAGAGGCGCCCCCTGAGCCGCCCGGCGTCGCAGAAGCGACCTTGGAAGAGGAGCTTGGACGCCGCCCCAGGTCACTCTTCGCGCATTTCGAGCGCGTACCCTTTGCCTCGGCCTCCATCGCCCAGGTCCATCACGCGCGGCTTCGCAGCGGGGAAGAGGTCGTCGTCAAAATCCAGAGGGAAGGGATCGAAAAAAGGATCGAGACCGACCTGAGTATCCTGGCCGATCTGGCCGAGCTTGCGGAGAAGCATGTCGAGGAGCTGAAGCCCTATCGACCCGTCGAGACGGTACGCCAGCTTGCGAAGACGCTCAGGGGAGAGCTCGATTTCGCAAGGGAACGGGGGAACCTGGAGGAGTTCCGCCGCAACTTCGCAGAAGACGAGGGCGTGCGTTTTCCCCGGCCCTGGAACGAATTCTCCAGCCGGCGCGTGCTCACCATGGAGCGGATGGAGGGCATCCTGGTCTCTCGGACGGAAGAGCTCCGCGCCAGTGGCGCCGACCTTGATGGATTCTCCCGGCGGGGCGCTCAAATGTATCTTGAGATGATCTTCCGCGACTCGTTCTATCATGCCGATCCCCACCCAGGCAACCTGATGCTCCTCCCCGGAGAGATCGTGGGTGTTCTTGACTGCGGCATGGTTGAGCGATTGAGTGAAGGCCTGCAGGAGAAGATGGAGGACATCCTTATCGCCGTTGCCCAGGGAGACGCCAACGCAGTGGCAGACGGCCTTTGGAACCTCTCAACGGCGCCGCCTACGGGTGGGCGGGAACAGCTCAGGTCCGAAGTGGCGGAGCTCCTCGCCGAGTACATGAGCCGATCCATTAAAGAAGTGCGCCTGCGCGAAGCGTTGACGAGCCTCCTAGACATTATTTACCGCAACGGTCTGTTTCTTCCCTCCGGTGTCTCGCTGCTGCTGCGGACGCTAGTGGAGCTTGAGGGCACGGTCCAGCTTCTCAGTCCGTCCTTCAGTCTGATAGAAGTGATTCAGCCTTACTATCAAGAAGTGATCGGGCGCAGGTTCTCTCCCGACAGACTTGCCCGCCGGCTTCAGCGAGCTTTTCGCGACTGGGACCGCCTGCTCCAGGCCCTACCCAAGGACGTGCATGAAATTGTACAGCGCATCCTGACGGGGACGCTCATAGTACATCTGGATCACCATCGGCTGGAGCCGTTGGTCAACCGTCTGGTGCTGGGTCTTCTGACCTCAGCGCTCTTTTTGGGCTCTTCCCTCTTGTGGAGCATGAAGGCGCCGCCCCTGATTGGAGGCGTTTCCTTGCTGGGCGTGGTCGGCTACGCGCTCTCTTTGTTCCTGGGCTTCAAGGTCTTTCGTGCTGTCCGGAAATCTTGAGCCGCGCTGCAATCTCAATGGTCGGAAGATCACCTGACCGCGGGAACGGGTTTTCCGTCGGTCGCCCCCGTCTGCACAAAGGGTTAGGGCCGGACTCCTGCCTTCCCCTTCGTCTCTCCGAGGAAAGAATGACATTCTCCGCAAAACTGGGAGGGATAATGTTGCTTCCTTTCCTCGTGACAGGAGACGCAAGTTGCGCGGCCGGCGACCCTCCACGTATGGGGGGAGTGGCAGGCGGTGCAATCCGTGCCTGCGTGGGCGTCCGCCTTGTGCAATCCGCCGAGCGACTCATGGCAGGATGTGCAGCTTGCGATCGGCTTGACCTCTCCACCCTTCAGATGGCAGATGTCGCAGCCAGAGGACATCATGGGTGCCGATTGAGGCAGCTTGTGGCAGGCGGCGCAGCCTGCCGGAGGCCGGTATCCTGCCCGGTGGCAGATGTTGCAGAGGACCTGCTCGTGCTTACCCTCCAGCGGAAAGGGATGCCAGGGTTCCTTGCCGAACATAACGGTAGTCCCGAGGGGCAGGAGAGGGCCGCGCTGGGGCATCGTATGGCAGACGGTGCAGGACTTGACGAGCGTATCGCCGGCCTCGTTTCGGTGGAAGCCGTCGTGACACCTGAAGCACCCGGGCCAGTTGCGGTGGCCGATGTTATTCGGATACGTCGTCCAGTTGACGTTCATGGACGGGAAGACGTTCTGGTCGTAAATCTTCGCGACGACCCCGGCTGCCTGGCCGGCCTGCTCTCTCAGATTCCCGGCCCCCGGATAGTTCTTAGCGTAATATCCCCCGATCGATTCCAGGATGTCCCGGTGGACGTCCTTCACCTTGCTGTAATCTTTCGTCAGGGCATCTACGGCGAGCTTCTTTATCCACGGGAGCTTGGAGGAGATATTACCCCCCTCCATGGCTAGGTCAACAGCGGTCTCGGGAGGAAGAAAGACATGGGAGGGCCGGTTGTGGCAGTCCATGCAGTCCATCAGCCGGACAGGCAGGGCATTTATCTTGCCCGCGGTCGCGCCAGCGCGCGAATCCCTGTAAACCGCGCTTGACCCGTTGCTTTGCACCACCATGACCCACGGGATTTGCTGCTGCTGGGGGTCCGCTGCCCTGAAATAGACCTTTTTGTTGATAATCATGTGCCAGTGAATCCCGGCGTTCGCACCCAGGTTCGGGGTGCCTCCCCCTGTCCTCAGGAGAAGGTTGATCTGCTCGGCGGTGTTTTTCTCGTCATAACGGAAATGGGGGTTCTGCATCAACTGAGCGCCGTAGAACTTCTCCGGCCAGTGGCATTCTTCACAGATTTCTCTGGCCGGCCTGAGGTTCTTTATGGGAACGGGGATAGGCTTCGAGTATGTGTCGAACAGGGTGGCAAAAACTTGGGGCACCCCGGAGATCTTCGATTTCACATACCAGGGCACCCCCGTTCCGACGTGACAGTCTACGCAGGCCACCCTCGCATGGGGGCCCTTCTGGTAGGCCGTATATTCCGGTTTCATCACCCTGTGGCACAACCCCCCGCAAAAAGTTGTGGAGTCTGTGAAGAGGTAGGCGTTATACCCAAGAAAACAAAGCATGATACCCAGGAGGCTTCCGCCGGCCAGGATGATGGTGAAGAGCCTGCGCTGATGCACGTCGTTGAGATCGAGTCTAGGGTAAGGCGGCGCCTCGTCGGACCCTACCCTGCGCCTCCTCTTGCTTTCCCTGCGCGTTCCATAGAGGAATATGAGGATGCCCAGGGTCATAATCCCGGGGGCCACCATGTAAAGGAGTATGCCGAAATATGGGCTTGGCGTCTTTACGCTGACATTGATCGCAAAGAGGAGCAGGGTCATCAAGACGGCAACCAGTACGATCAGGCCGCCGAAGTAGCTCACAGTATTGCGGTAAAGCCTGGCCCTCTCTACCTTCCCGCCCACACCAATCCCTCCTTAGCCGGCACACTTGTTGGGGACGGAAACCGCTTTTCCGAGAGGTTTCTTGTCGTGCCGTGCACGCAAGGCTCGAAGCCGATCTTTCAGACACAATTTAAGCCTTGTCCATAGGCCTTGCAACCGGAGCCTTTGGGGCCGGTATTTTGGCGCATACGGCGCGTTCGGGGAGAATGCATTCTTTGCGGCCGCTGGTGGGAAGCTGCCGAAGACGGGGAGGCCGGCTTTCCGGAGGTGCGATTCCGACTCATCATTTCCTCTTGCGTCCTTTCGAGCGGAAAGTGCGAGCATGGAGACTCGCATTGATTGCTCTTGAAGGTATTTATACACTCTTAAGGGAAGGGCGAGCGACGGGTCGTGCCTTGCGATTGCAAGTGCGCTTTGCGATGCATAAATTACAATCGGCACGGCTGTGTTTCTTGAAGCGACTACTCCAGGCGAAAGCGGTCACTTATGATCAGACGATCCTCCCATCGTGTACCGGGTCTCCCCGCTCTTGCGATGCTTGTGTTTTTCGCGCCGACCGCCCTGGTTTTCCTGTCCTTAGGTACCGATGTCATTAGTGCAACGGTGGAGTTCCCGGTTGCGCCGCCGCCTCTGACGCCGGGCATCTTTCCGTGCAGTTCCTGCCACGCCGGGATGGAGCCGGATACGACAAAGAGAGAGCTCTCGATGCATCCGGAAATCGAGCTCCGCCACGCGCCGGAGGTCATAACATGGTGCTTTTCGTGCCACGACGCGAAGAACAGGGACAAGCTGCATCTTGTCAACGGTAATCTGATAGATTTTACAGAGTCGCACCGTCTTTGCGGCCAGTGTCACGGGACTACGTACCGGGACTGGAAGGCGGGCATCCACGGCAAGAGGATAGGCTATTTTGCCGGCGGCAGGCGGATTTACTTCCTCTGTGTTAGCTGCCACAACCCGCACGACCCGAAATTCAAGCCGATCAAGCCGATGCCGCCGCCCGCCGGGCCCTGGGACAGGCAAAATGGCTGAGAGCAAACTGACGCGCAGACAGTTCCTGGGCACGGTCGTCTCGGCCGGTGTTGCTGCGTCCGCCTTTACCTTGGCCTCGTGCAGCAGGAAAGAGCGGGAGTCCTTCTTCCAGAAACACTTTCTGGAGATGACCGATGCAGAAAAGAAAGACCTGGTTGCGAAACTGGAAGAGCGCTACCGCGCCAGGTACGGTCGGTCCTTTAACGTCAGCGTCAAGGGAGCGGGGAGGGGTATACTCTGGGGATACGGGCTCGACCTCTCGCGCTGCATCGGGTGCAGGCGCTGCGTTTATGGCTGTGTCAAAGAGAACAATCTTTCGCGCCACAACCCGCAGACGCAATGGATAAGGGTTCTCCGGTTGAGGAAGGGAAACCTCCTAGATCTGGAGAAGGCGGACCATTATTATAACCCGCCGCAGGTTCCGGAGCCGGATTATTTCTACATGCCGGTTCAGTGCCAGCACTGTGAAAACCCTCCATGCGTCAAGGTCTGCCCGGTGCACGCGACCTGGAAGGAGCCAGACGGTCTCGTGGTGGTCGACTACAACTGGTGCATCGGCTGTCGGTACTGCATGGCGGCGTGCCCATACCGCGGCAGGACGTTCAACTGGTCCGAGCCGAAGGTGGAAAAGGAGGAATGGAACACGGAGGTCCATTACTTGGGAAACAGGCCCCGGTTCAAGAACGTCGTTGACAAATGCACCTTCTGCGTCCAGCGCGTGAGAAACGGCAGGTATCCGGCCTGCGTTGAGGCATGTCCGACGGGATCGAGGAAATTCGGTAACCTCCTTGACCCCGAAAGCGAGATACGTTACCTCATCGACAAAAAAAGGGTTTTCAGGCTGAAGGAAGAACTGAACACGGAACCGAAGTTCTATTATTTCTTTGCGGAGTGAGGTGACGACATGGAGGCTTGGCGGTTCTACAAGAAGACTTTAAAGCTAGTTGCCTCCGGCAGTCCCGTCTATTACGCATGGTGCCTTTTCTTGATCTGCATCATCCTCGTCGGTCTCCGGTACTACATGGTCCAGATAAACCACGGTCTCATCGCCACGCACATGCGCAACGAGGTGTCATGGGGCATGTACATCGCGAACTTCACATACCTCGTCGGCGTGGCCGCAGCGGCCGTGCTCCTCGTCATACCCGCCTACATCTATCACTTCAAGCCCATCAAGGAGATCGTCGTCCTGGGGGAGCTCTGGGCCGCTTCGTCCATTATCATGGCTCTCATTTTCGTCCTTGTCGATCTCGGCCGGCCGGACCGCTTCTGGCACCTCATACCGCGCATCGGCTGGCTCAGTTTTCCCGCTTCACTGCTTGCCTGGGATGTTCTCGTTCTAAACGGCTACCTGGTCCTCAACATAGTGGTCCCCGTCTATATGCTCGTCAAGCTCTACTACGGAAAGGAGCCGAACAAAAAGCTCGTCGTTCCCCTGATCCTTATCTCGATTCCTTGGGCAGTAGGCATTCACACGGTGACGGCGTTCCTCTATAACGGGCTTGCGGCGCGTCCGTTCTGGAACGCCTCGATCCTTGCACCGCGGTTTCTTGCTTCTGCTTTCTGCTCGGGCCCCGCGATGGTGATCGTCATCTTTCAGGTGATAAGGCGGATCTCCTATATCAAGATCGAGGATGCGGCCCTGTTCAAGATCGCGGAGCTGATCGCTTACGCCATGTTCCTTAACCTCTTCCTCCTCTCAGCCGAGGCCTTCAAGGAGTACTATTCGGATACACTGAACCTCGCCTCCCTGCGTTACCTCTATCAGGGCCTCGACGGCCACCGCGTGCTAGTCCCATGGATATGGACGGCTTTTAGTTTCAACGTGGCCGCTTTTATCATCTTCCTCCTGAGGTGGACACGGAAATGGCTGCCCACGCTCAACCTGGGATGCCTGCTCGTCATCGTGGGCGTCTGGATAGAGAAAGGTCCCGGATTCATCCTGCCCGGCTTCGTGCCGGGACCTCTTGGAGAGATCTACGACTACATTCCGAACGAGCTGGAGCTCTTCGTCTCCTTTGGGGTCTGGGCCACAGGACTTCTCATCTTCACTCTCTTCATGAAGGTTGCCATACCGATAGAGCGCGGCGACTTCGTGCACACGAGATACCATAAGGATGCGGAACCCCTCGTGCCCGGCCGCTAACAAGAAGCTGCCGAAGATGAGAGAGACCGGCTTCACATGGAAAAGCTCAGAAGCGGTATGCAACCCGCAAATAGTAGACGTTCGCCTTATACGATTGGTCTATATATGCCCCACTAAGATAACTTGCGCCGGCCGTCGTGGACGGCAGGGCGACGTACTGGTACCCCATGTACTGGCCGTCGTTTGCCCTGAACTGCGTATAGAGATAGCCCAAGCTGAAGGCAAGGTGCTCGTTGTAATCGTAGACAAACCGGGCGGAGACGTTCTGCCTGGTGTAGCCGTCCCAGAAGGGGTTGTTTATATTGCTGTTATTGATCCCCAGGTTTGTCTGGGCGGTCGTGAAGGTCTGGGACGTGAAGTTTGCCCAGCCGTTGTTCTTCTCGAAGTCGTACTGCAAGACGAGGGAAACCTTCTTTACCACGGGCAGGGCAGTGCCCAGGCCGTAGGCGTAGTTGCTGTTGCGCAGCTCTGCGTCCCAGTTGAAGCTGGCGTTGCTGCCTGAGACGGAAGGTGGGGCGCCTGGGTTTGGGTTTGCGCTAGCGCCGCTACCGGTTACGTACCTCTGCATCTGCGAAGTGTGGGACATGTCGTAATCGAAGAAGGCGAACAGCTTCACCCCTTTCACGAGGTAGTTGGCGTCAAGGATGAACTCATTCTCCTGCATCTGCTGGAAACCGAGGGCGCTGTCGTGGTAATTGTCGCTCTTGTAAGCATACTCCAGGGCTACGCCGAGGGCGTCCGTCGGTGTTACGTCCATTGTCAGCTTGATCATGTCCTGAGTTTTGTTCTGGGCGTCAAAGCGGAGGTCGTTATTCTGGAGGATGGACGACGTTCCAGGCTCGTACACTATGCTGGCGGTTTGGTAGAGTTTCTGGTATCTCAGCCTGCCCCCCAGCCAGTCTAAGGGATTATAGACGACCTGGGCATTGTAAGTATGGACCCACGTGTCGGGGATGTTGTTGAAAACGTTCGCGCTGATAGGCAAGTCCTCCCGCCTCGTATCCGTGAAGTCGTAGCCGATGATGCCTTTCAGGTTCTTCATGAACCGGTACGTCGCCTCGCCGCCCACGCTCGTCTTCTCGAAGCTGTACAGGGAGTTGCTGACAGGAGCCGTAGTCGGGGATGCCGGATTCGAGAAGGTAACTATGTCCGAGTTGTCCTTACGGTCTAAATACCTGAAGTAGATCTTCGTGGTCAGGTCCTTCACCGGGCTGGACGTGAGTGTCCCGCCGACGCGCCAGTATTCGACGTTGCCGTTGAAGGCGGGCGAGCTCAGGCGCAGGGGGACGACAGTCGGGGTCGTCTGCGAGCCCCCCTCGACATAGTTTAGGAGCGTGCTGTGGGACGTGTTCCTCTGGTAGTCCGCATTGAGAGCGAAGACGGAAGCATAGGGGAGCTTCGCGCTACCGTTGAATCCCATGTTCCATGACCTGTTGTCAGGGGGGCCTACGATGTTACCGATGGCCGGGTTCGCGGGCGCGCTGCCTGTCGGCGGAAAGAAGGGTTCTTGAAAACGAGTGACCTCGGCAGAATTACCATACTCGCTGAAGCCGCCGCCGAAGGCTGCGTAGAACTGCTTGTTCTTCCATCCGAAGAGGGCGTTAGCGTTCGTCGTGTGGTCGTCTATGGGCACGGCGATGTCGGTGAACCTGTTCGTGAAGCCGCCGAGGGCGTCGACCGCCCCGAATACTTTCTGACCCTGTCTCTGCAAGCGGTTCGCCTCGACGTTGAAGAAGAAGGGACTCATGGCCGTCACCTCCGCGGACCCGCCCACATCTTTCCGCACGATCTTCTGGTCGAAGGACTGGCTGGGCCACGCGGCCACGTTGCTGAGTGACTTATATGTGGCCCCGGGAGCCAGCGTCTGGAACTGCGAGCCGGGGTTGATAAAGACGCTTTTGTCCCCGAAGGAGTAGTTATGTGGAAACTCCGTGTAATAGAGTGAGAACTTGAAGCTGCCCCATTTGCCTCCTTTCAGCTTCAGGTACATATCGTCGCTGCCCAGATAGGCGCCTTCCGCGTTCAGGTAGTATTTGTCGTTGTCGAAACGCCCGTTGCCTCCGCCCACGAAACCGGGGGTTATCTCATTGTATTCGTTGAACTTGCCGCTCTTGTGGTCGATGCTCAACGCGTTGCCGCCCAAGAACACGCCGCCCGAGAAGAAGTCGGTCTGGTCTGCGTAGGCGGCGGATGCAAGGGCGAGGGTCATTACCAGGTTAATGGTGAGTATTCTCTTCACGCCACCCCCCTATCTCAGGAAAAATGTACCGGCGTTGCCCATGCCGGCAGGGTTGGCCGGCGCGTTGCTGCCGTGGATGTTGCTATGGCAGTTGAGACACGCCCGTGCGACGGACTGGGCAGCCGGGGCCCTGCCTGTGAAAAGTGACTGCCTGCTGTACAAGTTGCCCGGATGGCTAGAGCTATGGCATGCTTGGCAAAGGTTGGGTATCTTCTCCTTCAGGAGCCACTGGTGGACGCTGCCGTGGGGTGTGTGGCAGGTGGCGCAGTTCTCGTCAACCGGAGGGTGCTGCCACATGAATGGGCCCCTCTTTTCCGCATGGCACTTGTAACAAAGCTGGTTGATGCTGGGCGCCTTTATCATCGTAGGGTACGTTGAGCCGTGGGGCTGGTGGCAGCTCGAGCAGGTGATCCTGCCTTCCACGATAGGGTGGTGCGACCTTCTGCTCAGCCTGGCCTTAATGTCCAAATGGCACTTTCCGCACGCCATGTATTCCCATGAAGGCGAGTATCCGAGACCCTCGAGGGTGGTGCCGTAGCCGGCAGGGGTCTTCGGGGGAGCGTGGAGGGTATGGCAGTCGCTGCACGCCACGTCCTTTGTCCTGTGGGTGCCGGAATCCCAATTGACAAGCTGCGTGCTGTGCTCGTGACAGTTGAGGCAGGCCGCCGATTTTACGTCCGCCCTCTCCTTCTTGGAGAAGGTAATGAGGCCGCCCACCCCCTTGCCCCCACCCGCCTCCGCATGGGCCGCACCGGGGCCGTGGCATGACTCGCAGCCTTCCTGGTTGATGGGTGAGCCCGGAACGGCCTTTTTCCAGTGGGCGCTTTTCGACATGACCTTTGCCCGGTCCTGATGACAGGTCAGGCATGTCTCCGAGCCCGCATAGCCACTTGTGGCAGTGGTGGCCCATGCGCGAGAAGAAAGAAAGAAAACGGAAAGCAATAGCAGGCAGAAGACTATCAGTCTCATGCTACCCCCTGTTTTCTCGTTCGCCCGGTGCAATAACTTAGAAGAAATTTTCTGTAGGATAATACGGGGCTCCGGCCGATGCAAGGTCGCCATCCGGTTGCCCCAAAAAAAGGTTCTCATGGACCGGGCGGATACCTGACGGCCCAACTTTCCTTTGGAATCCCGTTATCGGAAAAATCCGCCCCTCCCGGCCTCAATTCAATCCCGCGATTCCTGCCTGCTCGGGCAGAACCGTGGAATGCACTCTCCTTTGTGAGCGTTTGGAAGAAACAAAGATCATGCGTAGCTGATAACTTTTGACACACAATAAGCGGATGTCAAGCAGATTTTAAACCACGGCAACGGCCCGACCTGACGGACGTCGGACATCAAAGGCGGACCTTTCAGAAAGATAGAGACAAGGGCTTCCGGGAGCTCAGCCCAAGATCGTTATTTCTTGTGGCACTCCATGCACTTCGTGGGTGCCTTCAATCCTTTGGCGACCATCTCCTTGTGGCAGCCCTGACATTTCGTGTGGAATGCATCCCTGGCCGAAAGCTGAGCCTCCTTTGCCTCCTTCCCGTGGCAAACCGTGCATGCCTTCGGGTTCTGCGGGTCTTTGTGATGGCACTTCACGCAGTCGATCTTTTGCTTCTCGACGTGGACATCGTGGGAGTAGACCACCGGGGGCATTTTGGCGCCCTCCAGCTTGATCGTTATAGGCTGTTTCGGGTACTCGGCCGCGTTCACCTGCGAAGACACGTAAGAAAGCAGTAAAAAGCAAGAGCATAGGATCCCGAATAGAAACCTGAACTTCATTGGTCGCACCTCCCTGCTTATTTGCCGCTTACATCAAATATTTCATAGCCCGAACCGTTAGTCAAGCCTATTTTCAGAGGAAAGAGTTTTCAGCGGAGAGCAACGCATTTCTGAAGGCACGGACCCTGGAATTTCACCGGGGGACAATTCGGAAGGCTAATCCCGCAGAAAGCTGAGCAGCTCCTCATGGTAACGGGCGGGAAACTCGAAACGCGGAATATGACCGGCGTTGGCGATCTCCACCAGTTTCGCACCCGGAATCAACGCAGCAGTTTTCCTTCCCAGCTCCGGATAGTTCCCCGCCAGCGGCAAAAGCTCCTTTTTCATGCGTGCCTTGCCGACTACCGTCCGGTCCGACTGGCCGATCATGAGAAGCGTCCTGGCCCTTATGTTCTGGAACTCGTGGCATACAGGCTGTTCGTATATTATCTGATAGGTCAGGGCCGACGACAATGCCTGCCGTGGGTACTCGCCGCTCTTCCGTATCCGTATGGCTACATCGGCATATTCTTCATACCCCGGCTTCCAGTGGACGAAGTAGCCCCTGATGTAGCCCCTGATCCCCTCTTCCGTGGCATTCAATTCATTCCGGTATGCCTGCTCAAGGGTAATATAGGGAACCAGTTCACGGTAATCTTCGAGTCCGATGGGGTTTTCAAGCACAAGAGCGCTGACCATCTCAGGGTATAGGAGGGCAAACCTGACAGCGACCATCCCTCCCATTGAGTGCCCCACGACTGCCGCCTGCTTGATGCCCAGGCTGTCAAGAAGCATCTTGGTGTTGGCACCAAACAGGTGAAAGCTATAATGGATGTCCGGCCTGGCCGACTTGCCGAAGCCGAGCTGGTCGGGGACCACGACACGATAACCGTTCTTGGCCAGGATACCTATGGTCTCTTTCCAGTAGGCGCCGAAGAAATTCTTACCGTGCAGAAGGAGAACACTCTTTCCGTTGGGCTTCCCATCCGGGGCAACGTCCATATAGGCCATTCTGAGGTCCTGCCCCTCGATCTTAAGTGGGAGAAAGCTGATGGGATAGGGGTAGGGATAGCCTTCCATAGAGATGGAGAGGGGGGCGAGTTCGGCACCGCGGCCGGGCACCGTGAAAAAAAGTGACGCACTGCATAGAACGCACATGAGGGCCGTCTTCAGGCGGGCCATAGCTTTCTCCTTATTCCTGTGACTTAATCGCCATCAACGGAAAGGCCATTATAGGATAAAATCAGTATAATGCAGAAAAAGACCGCAGGCCCGTATTACTTGCGCAGACGCTCAGGCTCTTCCACGGCGAAATCAAACTGATAAATACTACGGAAATGTGAATCTATTTACGCTATTTGCAGCACGCGCGCCGCTTTAGCCGCATTCATCACTTTCCCCCATACATCCTCCACGTGATGCGCCTGCCGTCGGACCTGACCTCGATGCACCCCTGCCTGTCTGTCCGCAGGACGGGTATGGAGAGGGCCGCGTATCGCCCCAGGGCCTCGTCGCTCGGCAGGTTCTTTATGTGGCCCCCGGCTACGCTGACGACTGCGAGCCCGGGCCTGACTGCGGCGATGAACGGTAGGCTGCTCGATGCTGCGCTGCCGTGATGGGGGACTTCGAGGACATCCGACCTGAGAGGCAGGCCCGAGAAGACCATCTTTTCTTCCACGTTGCTTTCGATGTCTGCCGGGAGGAGGAACGCCTTCTCCCCGTGGCGGATTCTGAGCACCAGGGCGCTGTTGTTCGGGTCGTCCCATGCGACAGGCCCACCGGGGTGGAGCACGTCCATACGAAAAGCGCCGCTCAGCAGGCCGTCCCCTTTCTTCCATATGAGGCGCTCCACGCCCATGGCCGCCGCGGCCTCCAGCAGCTCGCGCGACTTTTGCTCCCTGGGGTAAAGGCCGCCGGTGACCAGCCGGGAGACGTGGAAGTTGCGCAGCACGTAAGGCAGTCCGCCTGTGTGGTCTGCATGGGGGTGCGTGTTGACTACGTAATCGATGGTCCGTATCTTCCTGTAAAGGAGAAACGGCGCGATTACCTGCCTGCCCATGTCAAAGTCCGAATTTGGATAGCCGCCGCCGTCGATGAGGACCCTCAGGCCCCCCGGCCCCTCTACCAGGGCCGCGTTGCCCTGTCCTACGTCGATGAAAAAGACCCCCAGGTCCGTGTTGAACCGCTGCCTGTAATCGGCATATGCCTGGACTGCCGAAAGAGGCAGGAGGACGCAGATAAGGAGCGCAGGCACGTGGCGCCTGTTCAGGTGGACGAGGGCGATGAGGACTGCGTAATAGAGGGCCATCTCCGAAAGGGAGGGCCTTATGAGGGGGTAGAGGTAGCCGAAGTCGAGGGCGTGGAGGAGGGCGAGGTTTACCCCCGTGATCTTCCCGGCGGCAAGCAGCAGGGGCCAGCCGTAATGGGTCGTCATGCCCACCAGGCCGAGGAGGGTCGCGGCAACGCCCATGATGGGTATGGTTACGAGGTTGTGCAGGACCGAGAACGGGTTTATGCCGTAAAAATAATAAAGTACTATCGGGGTCGTGCCGAGGGTGGCTGCCGCAGTCGAGACAACGGTAGAGAGGGACCAGAGGGCGACCCTGTTCTTTATGCGGGCGAGCGCAGGCAGTGTCCTTCGCATGAGCATGACGATGAAAATGAGGCTCATGAAGGTGAGCTGGAAGGAGGGCGTCAGGAGCGAATGGGGGTAGGCGAGCAGGATGGCCAGGGCTGCCAGGGCCGCCGTGTTGTAGAAGTCTCTTTCCCGCTCCAGGAAAATAGCGAGCATGAATACCGCGATCATGATGGCGGCCCTGATGACGGAGACGCCTGCCCCTGCCACGAGCATGAAGACGAGAGGGAAGGGGATCGTAATCAGGGCGGCGTACCGCCTGTCCTTCCCCGACATGCGGAAACGCCTTATCCGCCTCAGGGCGGCCCGGGCGATGAAAAAGAAGAACCCGGAGATTACGCCTACGTTGAACCCCGAGATGGCGAGGATGTGCGACGTGCCCGTGTGCAGGAAGAGGTCGTTCTTCTCCTGCGGGATCGCCGCCCTGTCGCCGATAGTCAGGGCCTTCAGTATGTCGGCCTCCGGCGCGCCCGATCTCTCTATGTTCTCCTTGAAGTACCGTCTCATCGACGCGATGGGGTCGCTGCCGTGGACGGCGGAGAGCACTCTCCCCCTCACCTCGTAGGAGACCCCTTCAAGGCGCTTGAGCCATTTCCACGAGAGGCTGCCGGGGTTCTTGAAGCCGGGCACGACGGGCCTGAGGGCGCCGAACACCCGCACCCGGTCGGAAAGGGGCAGGTCTAGGTTGGAGAAGAAGACCACCCGCATCCCCGCGAGGCGGGAAGGGGCGGACAGGGCGAGTACCTTGAGGTGGGCAGCGCTCTCGACGACGGTCCCCTCGTAAACCTGCCCGCTGCCGTCTTCCTCCGGGGCTGTCCGGCCGAGGTCGATGAAGGCGAGGCGCGCGCCGCCGCAGAGCATGAAGCCCGCAAGCAAGAGGAGGGCGAAGGCTTTTGAGGACCTGGCGACGAAGGGGAGGGCGGCCGTCACCGCAAGGGCGGCCAGGAGGAGCGGCGCGAGGCGCACCCCGTAGAACGCCTCAAGGTAGATGCCGCAGCAGAACGCGAGGACGGAGGCTACGAACAAGCCGCCCCTGCTCCCGTGCGGCGGATTTCGGCAAGCCAACGCGGTTGATCGCCAGACATGGTCGTCCCCTGCCAACAGCCTACCACATAACCGGAGGGTATGCGGCGCAATTTCTTCTTCCCGGCTTCCTGCGTATCAAGACTCCGATAGCATAACCTAGGCCTTAATATCCCAACCATTGATATAATACAGCCTGCTCTTACCGCCGCCTTCTAAATGCGCTTTATACGATTGCGGCGGTCGCGGCGTGGGGCGGGCCTCGGCTTACAGTGAGCTAGAGTACGGGTATGAAGACTCGATCTTAGGAAAAAAGCGTGTGTTGGCGAGCCCGGGGAGCGCCTTCAGGAATCGGGAGGTGTGGATGCACTGTGAGACGTGTTGGCCGGAGGCCTATCAGTTCAAAGTAGGTTTGCCGGGAACCCGCTCAGTAATAGCGTGCCTGAAAAGGTATCACCGTTGGTGCGGGTGGTAAGTCGGAGGCCACACGTCGAGCCGGGCGCGCCGCCCTGCCCTATCAGTTCAAAGTCGGTTTGCCGGGTACCCGCACAGTAAAGGACGTGCTGAAAAGGCGCCACCGTGCATGCGGGTGGTACGCCAGAGGCGCGAGTCCAAGCCGCAAAAAGCATTGGTTTAGCTTTTTCTGCGTTCCGCGCCGCGCGCGAGTCCGACCAGAATCTTTCGTTGATACTAGGCCTTCTGTAATTGTGTTATAATAAGCCGAAAGGCGGTAGGGAAGGATGGGTGAGATCAGAGAGCCTGCCGTGGCAGGCACGTTCTATCCGCGCAACCCGGAAGTGCTGAAGGCAGATATCGAGGGGTACCTGGCCGAGGTCCCCCCGGCGGAGATTGTGGGCGACATCCGGGGGCTGATATCGCCTCACGCGGGCTACATGTACTCCGGGCCGACGGCCGCTTACGGCTACAGGGCCTTGTCCGGCCGCGGCTACGACACGGTCATCATCCTTGCCCCCAGCCACCGCTCTTTCTTCATAGGGGCGGCAGTGCAGGGCACAGGGGCGTACAAGACGCCTCTCGGCCTCGTTGACATCGACGCGGACCTTGCCGATGCGCTCATAAAAACTGGCGACCTCGTCCATGAGGACGCCAAGATGCACCGCGGGGAGCATTCCATCGAGGTCCAGATACCTTTTCTCCAGTGCGTGCTCCGGGATTTCAGGATCGTGCCCTTGATCATGGGAAGCGCCCAGGACCCGCGGGGCTCCATCGAGCTGGGCGAGCTGATCTACAAGACGATCGAAGATCGGGAAGGAAGATACCTTATATTGGGGAGCACCGACCTCTCCCACTATTATCCATACGGATTGGCGGTGACCCTCGACAAGGCGGCGATAGCGATGATCGAGCGGTTCGACCTGAAAGGGCTGGCCGACGGGCTGACGCGCCAGAAATACGAGGCCTGCGGCGCGGGCGCGATACTTGCGGTCATGACCGTATGCGAGGGCCTGGGAGCGACGCAGGCGAGGGCGCTCCACTATGCGAACTCAGGCGACGTGACCGGCGACATGAGCGGCGTCGTCGGGTACGTCTCCTGCGTGATCTATGGAGGGCGATAGGAAGTGGCGGGCGGGAAGGCGGGGACGGACCTCCATTTCTCCGATGAGGAGAGGCGGGTTCTGAAGGACCTGGCGCGAAGCTCCATAGAGGGCGTGCTTTTCGGCAGGCAAGAGAAGGTGCCGGATGTCCCGAAAACGCTCAAGAAAAAGATGGGGGCCTTCGTCTGCCTGAAGACGAAAGGGGAGCTGAAGGGCTGCATCGGCTATTTGCGGGCCTACGCGCCCCTGGACGAGACGATAAGGCGGATGGCGGTCGAGGCCGCGTTCCACGACCCCCGCTTCATGCCCCTCGATGCGGAGGAATGGCGGCAGACGGACATCGAGATATCGGTCCTGACGCCGATGAGGAAGATAACAGACGTGAGCGAGATCGAAGTGGGCATCCACGGCATCTATATCGAAAGCGACTCAGGCTCTGGGCTTCTCCTTCCCCAGGTGGCCACGGAAAACGGGTGGGACAGGGAGACCTTCCTGGAGCATACCTGCTTGAAGGCCGGGCTGCCGAGGGGCGCGTGGCGGTCGAAGGGTACGACTATATACATCTTCTCTGCGGATGTGTTTTAATGTATACTACGGTCCGGTTTTCCCTGGGCGGAGGGGCCGGGGGATGGGCCGCGGCGCGGGCGGAGGCTGCAACGCTCCTTTCGCGCCCGGCGGATCGGAAGGCGAAGCGCGACCGGCGGCCCGTCGGAGCGCCGCCGGCAATCGCGGATGGGGAGCAGTTATGATAAACAGGAAGATGTCCATCGAGGAAGTGGTCAGGAAGTACCCGGAGACCGTGGCGATCTTCGAGAGGCACGGCCTCGGCTGCGTCGGCTGCCAGGCGGCCCTGTTTGAGAGCATAGAGCAGGGGGCCGAGGTGCACGGCATCGACGTGGAAGCGCTTATAACCGACCTGAACCGCCAGATCCGGCCGGATGCGGGCGCAGGCAAAGGCGCCCCTTCCGATTAGCCGGAGGCGAACCCGCCCGACCCGGCCGAAGATGAACGCCTTTCCTTGCCGTGCCTTTCCAGACCAATCCATGAGGCGAGTAGTCGCGGTCGTCCTTGCCGCCGGGGCGTCAACGCGGCTTGGCTTGAATAAGCTGTGCGTGCGGCTGAACGGAGAGGCTGTCGTGCGGAGGACAGTGCGCCTCTTTATGACGCCAGGAATCGACGAGATAGTTGTGGTGACAGGCTTCGAGGCGCAGAGGGTAGAGAAGGAGCTTTCAGGGCTCCCCGTGACGTTCGTCCATAATGAACAGCGCCATGACGGGATGTCGTCCTCCATCAAGGCGGCCCTGCCCGTAGTCGCAGGGTTCGACCTCGTCCTTTTCCACCTGGGCGACAAGCCTCTCCTTGCGCCGGAGACCATCGGCCGGCTGCTGCGCGCGTACGGGTCGCAGGGCAGCTCGATCGTGGTTGCGACCCACGAGGGTGTAAAAGGCCATCCCGTGCTCGTCGATGTGAAAAGGCACATGGGGGCGATGGAGGCGATAGAGGGCGAGTGGGGGTTGCGGGACATGATCGCCTCGGCCGGGGCGGAAGCGCTCTTCGTCGAGTGTGGGGAAGGCAGCGTCCTCGACCTGGACACCGAGGAAGATATAGCGCTTTTGAGGAGGAGGGGCTACACGATTGAAAAAGGTCAAGGTTGAGGACGCGGTGGGGCTCGTCCTCGCCCACGATATCACGGAGATCGTACCGGGAAAGAAGAAGGACGCGGTTTTCAGGCGCGGCAGGGTCATAAAGAAAGGCGACGTCGGGAAGCTCCTCGACATGGGCAAGGGCCACGTCTTCGTCAGCGACGGCAAAGAGCGGGAGGTCCACGAAGACGAGGCGGGTATGCGCATCGCTGCTGCCGCCCTCGACGCACATATGGAGCTGGTCCCTGCCAAGGAAGGGCGGATCAACCTGAGGAGCAGGATCGACGGGCTGCTTTCGGTCAACAGGGCGCGCCTCCGTGCGTTGAACAGGGTCGAGCACGTGGTCTTTACGACGCTTCCCGACAAGTACCCGGTGCGGGCGGGGGACGTCGTGGCTGCGACGCGGATCATCCCCCTTTACATCGCTGAGGATCTGCTGCAAAAGGCGGAAGCGGCGGCGCGAGAGCGGCCGGTCAGGGTGCTGCCTTTTGCGCGGATGAAGGCGGGCCTGGTGGTCACGGGGACGGAGGTGGCGACCGGGCGGATCATCGACGCCTCGCCCCGGGTGGAGAAGAAGCTGGAGGCGTACGGCCTCACGATGGTGGGGAAGAGGGTGGTCAGGGACAACGTGGGCCTGATCCGGGACGCCGTATTTGAGCTTTTCCGTCTCGGCGCGGAGATCGTCATAACCACGAGCGGCCTCTCGGTAGACCCGGACGACCTGACGAAGGAAGGGATCGAGGCTACCGGCGCGCAGATTATCTCCTACGGCGCGCCCGTATTCCCAGGCGCCATGTTCCTCGTGGCGCGCCTTCGGGGGCGGTACATTCTGGGCGCCCCCGCCTGCGTATATTACGCCGCGAACACGATGCTCGACATAGTGCTTCCCAGGATACTCGCGGGCCTGCCTGTCACGGCCGCTTCCGTTCGGGCGCTCGCCGCGGGCGGGCTTTGCCCGCACTGCGGGGAATGCCACTTCCCGAATTGTTATTTCGGAAGGGGGTAATGGGACGAAGCCGCTGAAGATAGCGATCATGGGCGCGGGCGAGATGGCGACGGGCATCGCCCACAGGCTTTTTATGTGCGGTCTCACCTCGATCCTGATGTCGGAGGCGCCGGCGCCCCTCGCCGTGCGGAGGGGGGTCTCCTTCTGCGAGGCCGTGCACGAAGGCGCGAAGACGGTCGAGGGCGTCCGGGCGGAGCGCATCGAGGACATCTCCGCCATCGCCTCCGTATGGGAGAGGACGGCCATAGGCGTGCTCGTCGATGCTGAGGCGGACTTCCTGAAGACCTTCGACTACGACGTCCTGATAGACGCGACCATGATGAAGAAGCCGAAAGGGCCGCTGAAGCGTAAGGGGCGGGCCGGCCGGTTTTTCATCGGAGTCGGCCCCGGCTTCAGGGCGCCCGACGGTGTCGACGCCGTCATCGAGACGAACAGGGGGCACGACCTGGGCAGGGTCATCTACGACGGCGAGGCGGAGCCCCCCACCGGGGTGCCGGGGGTGATCGAAGGGGTATCCGCCTCGAGGGTGCTTCGCGCGCCCCACGCAGGCATGATAAAGACGGTCAAATCGATAGGGGATGAGGCTAAAAAGGGCGATCTCATTCTCTATGTCGATGATACGCCGGTATACGCCGCCATCGACGGCCTGGTGCGCGGCCTTATCAGGCCGATCAGGGTCTGGAACAATGAAAAGGTCGGCGATATAGACCCGCGCGGCGAGAAGCGCCATTGCTACACGATATCGGAGAAGGCGAGGGCCATAGCCGGGGGAGTATTGGAAGCCATAATGCATAGATTCAACCTTAGCGGCTGCGTCTGAGGCGCGCAATCATTGGGGCTCAGCGCCCACCACCCTCCCCTCCCTTCCGGTCGGGCGGGTACCCGGCGGCAAAGCTCGCAGAGCCTCCCCCCTCAGAAAAGAGGAAAGGCGCCGCTTAGCATGATTCGTTAAAAGAGGTCCGACATGGATGTTTACGAAGCTGTCATAGACTACCTTTCGAGGGGGCGAAGCGGCGCCATTGCCACGATAGTGAAGAAGCTGGGCGCTGCGCCGAGGGAGGAGGGGGCGAAGATGTTCGTCGGCGACGACGGCAAAATCTTCGGCACCATCGGCGGCGGGTGCGTGGAGGCGGAGGTCTGGGTGGCGGCGAAGGAGGTCATGAAGACGCAGAGGGTGAAGACCCTCGCCTACAGGATGGACGGACGCCTCGTCGAGGACGAGGGGATGATATGCGGGGGGAACGTCGATATCTTCGTGGAGCCTGCCCTCCCCCGTTACAAAAACGTCTACGCGGGGGCGAGAGACCTTGAAAAGACAGGGAGGGATGCTTTAATTATAACAAGATTCTCGAATGACTCGATCTCGAAAAGCCTCGTCGGACCGGACGGTCTGGTAAGCGGGGATGACCTGACGGAGGAGCTGGAGGAGCACGCCGGGTCCTGCCTCCATGAAAAAGGGCCGGTCATCGGCGACGGGTTCATTATCGAGCCGGTGACATCGTCCCCGAGCCTCTACCTGTTCGGCGCGGGCCACGTCTCGCAATACGTATCCAGGGTGGCTGCAATGACCGACTTCGAAGTGACGGTGATCGACGACCGGGAGGATTTCGCCAACCGGGAAAGGTTCCCGGAGGCCCGGGAGGTAATCGTCGATGACTTCCACAGTGTCTTCGAGCGCCTCTATTTCAGCGGCAGGGAGTACGTCGCCATACTGACGCGGGGCCATAAGCACGACGCCCTCGTGCTCGAAGAGGTGATAAAAAGGCCCACCCGCTATATAGGCATGATCGGCAGCAGGAGAAAGACGAAGCTCGTTTACGACCACCTTAAAAGGAAGGGCGTCTCGGCAGAGGCGCTCGAATCGGTTCACGCACCCATCGGGCTAAACATCCAAGCGGAGACGCCGCAGGAGATCGCGGTCAGCATTGTTGCCCAGCTCATCGAGGTAAAAAGGAAGGCGTAACCTTTTTGTTCCATGAGACGTTTCTCGAGGACGGAAAAGGTCCGGTAAGAGAGCAGGAAGAGTCTACCCTGCCCTTCGACACCCTGAAGAAGTACCTCTCGGAGGTGTCGAGGTATCAGGTCCTGTCGCGTGAGGAGGAGCGGCCCGATAATCCCCCGGTCAGCCCGCGAGCCTTGTAATCGACGTAAAAAAGCCTGTAACGAGCAGCAGGCCGAGGACGACGAGGAGGCCGCCGAGAGCAAGCGATGTGTACCTTACGACATGGCCGAACCGCTGCATCAGGCCCATAAGCCTCCCAACAAAGACAGCGGCCAGGAAGAAGGGTATGGCGAGGCCGAGGGAGTAAAGGCCGAGGAGGTAAAAGCCGTCCCAGACCGATTTGCCCGTTGCCGAGATAATCAAGATGGAGGCCAGCACGGGGCCGATGCAGGGCGTCCAGCCCAGGGAGAAGGTCACGCCCACGAGGACCGACCCGAGAAGGCTCCCGGTCCCGGTTTTGACTTGGACCGTCTTCTCCCGGCTCAAAAAGGGGATCTTCAGCAGGCCGAGCATGTTGAGCCCCATGGCGATCAGGGCCAGGCCGCCGGCCGCCATGATCCACTTCTGATATGCGGCGAAAATGCTCCCCAGAAAAGAAGAAGAGAGGCCGAGAGCTACAAAGACCACCGAAAAGCCCGCAATGAAAAAGACGGAATGGAGGAGCACGCTCCTGCGGAACGACTTCTCCTTAAGGTCGCTGCAATCCTTGATGGTGGCGCCGCTTATGTAAATGAGGAACGAGGGAACGAGGGGCAGGATGCATGGACTGAAGAAAGAGATCAACCCGGCGAAAAAGGCTGCGTACCAATTGACATCCATCGACTTATTATTTACCTTCTATGATACTTTGTCAACCAGCGAAAAAAGGCGCTGCGCGTCGATCGACATCGGGACCAACGCGGTCCTGCTGCTGGTCATGGAGTCGAGGGAGGGCCTCGAAGAGCTCCTCGACGCTTCCACGATCACGCGGCTGGGGGAGGGTCTGCTCTCGAGCGGCCGCCTCGGCCGGGCTGCTATGGAGCGCACCGTCACCGCCCTTGAGAGCTACAGGTGCGTTCTCGACGGTTACGGCGCGCCGGACGCTATCTGCTTCGGGACGAGCGCCTTAAGGGAGGCCGCGAACCGAGACGAGTTCCTGGAAATGGCCCGGCGGCGCGCAGGGTTCGACGTGAGGGTGATAAGCGAGCGCGAGGAGGCCTACTATACCTACCTCTCCGTAAGGGACGACCGGCAGATAGAAGGCAGCCGCCTGCTCATCGTCGATATCGGCGGGGGCAGCACCGAGATAACCAGGGGGGACAGGGAGAGATTTCTAGACTATGTGTCCATCCCCATCGGCACGGTGAAGCTGACCGAGCGCTTCATAAGGCACGACCCCCCGCTGCCCGAAGAGATGGCGGCCCTCGCCGCGTTCGTCCGCACGGAGGTGGCTGCCCGCCTGCCGGAGGCCGGCCGGGGCGGGCCGGGCGGGCGGACGATAGTAGGCATGGCGGGCACGATCACCACCCTAGCGACGATGATCCTCGGTCTTCCGGCGTTCGACAAGAAGAGGATACACGGCATGGCCGTCTCGCTCCGGGAGCTCGGCGCGTGGAGGGAGCGGCTGGCGGGGATGAGCACGGCCGGGCGGAAGGAACTGCCGGGCATGGAGCCTGGGAGGGAGGACCTGTTGCTCCAGGGGATTGTGCTGATGGAGGAGATCGTATCGGCCTGCGGGGGGAGCGGGTTTACGGTGAGCACGGCGGGGGCGCGGTATGGGTTTATCTACGACGCGAGCGGGCGTAGAGCGTGAAGCCCAAATGCGGTAGAACTCCTGGCGGCTGGACTCGCGCCTCTGGCGGACCACCCGCATGGACGGTGGTTCCTTTTCAGCACTCTTGTAACGTGCGGGTGCCCGCAAACCTACTTTGAACTGATAGGGATGGGTCTCCGGCCAACACGTCTCACAGTGCATCCACATCTCCCGATTCCTGGAGGCGCTCCCCGGGCTCGCCAACGCACGCTTTCATCCTAAGATCGAGTCTTCATACCCGTACTCTAGCTCACTGTAAGCCGAAGCCCGCCCCAAGCCGCGACCGCCGCAATCGTATAAAGCGCATATTCTTTGCCTGTCTGAGCAGGGAGGCTCCATGAGCTTTGCTCATGGAGGGGGCGCTGAGCCCCAATGACTGCGGCGGCGGTAAGAGCGGGCTGTACTATATTTGTGGGGCAGGATAAAACGTCGTTCAGCATCTTTGTCTGTCTGAGCGGGGAGACTCGCCGGGCGAAGCCGGGCGAGGGGGTGGGCTGTGAATTATGCCGCAGTTAGCATTGCGTATTTGCCAGCTTGCTGGGCGGTAAAGCTATTTCGTGAGCGGGCTTGGGGCGCTGAGCCCCATAAGTTGCGTGTGGGAAAGTAAGGGGATAGTACAGGCCGGCCTATATTTGAACGGGCTGTAATAGACCTTGGCGCTGTCCCGTAATAATTGATTTGCCGGGCGTGCAAAAGGCAAGTTTTTCTGTTAATATCTAGTATGCAGAAGAGGAAGTCCGCCAGCGGAAAAAGCGGGAGAAACCCATTCCTTGAGTTAAAGCCGAAAGAATCCGCCAGCAGGGACAAGAAGACGAGAAATTTCACCTTTCTCTACTTCATTGTGGCCTTTCTTGCCATCATCGTAATCAATAACTACCTGTCAACCTCGGAGATAAAGACGATCCCTTACAGCGAGTTCAAGCAGGACCTCGCAAGGGGCCAGGTGAGCGACGTAACCATAAGTAACGACAGCATACAGGGGAGCGTCAAGCAGGAAGACAACAAAGCGGCAAAGTTTACGACTGCCAGGGTGGAAGACCCGGACCTGGTGAAGGAGCTCCAGAGCCATAACGTGAAATACAGCGGCCAGTACGAGAACAAGCTCCTGAAGGGCCTCATCTCCTGGGTTCTCCCCTTCGTCGCCATCATCGTGATATGGAACCTCCTCATGAAGAGGATGGGCGGGGCGCCGTCCGGCGTGCTCAACTTCGGGAAGAGCCGGAGCAAGATATTCGGACAGAACGAGATCACCGTCACCTTCGACGACGTGGCAGGCGTCGAGGAGGCGAAGGACGAGTTGAAGGAGATCATCGACTTCCTCAGGATGCCACAGAAGTTCCTGAACATCGGGGGGAAGATACCGAAAGGCATACTGCTGGTCGGGGCGCCGGGGACGGGGAAGACGCTCCTCGCCAAGGCCGTGGCCGGAGAGGCGAAAGTCCCGTTCTTCAGCATGAGCGGGTCGGACTTCGTGGAGATGTTCGTCGGCGTGGGCGCGGCCAGGGTAAGGGACCTTTTCGCCCAGGCGCAGGAAAAGGCGCCCTGCATCATCTTCATAGACGAGCTGGACGCCCTGGGCAAGGCGCGGGGCCTCAACCCGCTGGCGTCCCACGACGAAAGGGAGCAGACCCTCAACCAGCTCCTCGCCGAGATGGACGGCTTCGACACGAAGAAGGGCGTCATCATCGTGGCGGCGACGAACAGGCCGGAGATCCTCGACCCCGCCTTGCTGCGGGCCGGCAGGTTCGACAGGCACGTCCTCGTGGACAGGCCGGACATAAACGGGAGGGAGGCGATCCTCCGGGTGCACGCCAAAGGGGTGAAAATCGGTAAAGATGTGGACCTCTCCGTCGTGGCAGCCAGGACCCCGGGCTTCGTGGGCGCGGACCTCGCGAACCTCGTGAACGAGGCTGCGCTGCTCGCAGCGCGAAAGGGCAAGTCGTCCGTCACGAGCGCCGAGTTCGACGAGGCCATCGACAGGCTCCTGGCCGGGCTGGAGAAGAAGAAAAAGGTGATGAACAGGAGGGAGAAGGAGATCGTGGCCTACCACGAGACGGGCCACGCCCTTATGGCGTCCCTCATCGAGACCTCCGACCCCGTCCACAAGATATCGATCATACCGAGGGGCATCGCGGCCCTCGGATACACGATGCAGCGCCCCACCGAGGACCGCTACCTGATGACGAAGCAGGAGCTCCTCGACCGCCTCGCCGTGCTTCTAGGCGGCAGGGTGGCGGAGGAGCTGGTCTTCGGGGAGGTATCGACAGGGGGCCACGACGACCTGTCGAAGGCGACAGACATCGCCAAGTCGATGGTGAAGGAATTCGGCATGAGCGACAGGATCGGCCACATCACTTATGAAAAGGAGCGGAAATCGATGTTCCTCGACATCGGCCCCGACTCCCATTTCAAGGACTACAGCGAAGAGACGGCCAGGGAGATAGACAACGAGATCAGGGAGATCGTCGAGGGCACATACGCGAAGGTCAAGGGGACCCTCAGCGAGAAGAAGCCGCTCCTCGAGAAGATCGCCGTCATCCTCCTGGAAAAGGAAGTGATCGAGGGGGAGGAGCTCCGAAGGCTGGTGCGGGACTACAAGGAAGGAAGGGATAGACTTTCGGATAATGAACCTGAATATCGAAAAGAAGCAGATCGATCTCATTAACGAATTCATCTCCGTACACAGGACATGCAGCCACTGCCTTGACCTGCACAAGAGGGGGGAGCTTACCTTTGCCGATGTCGAGGAGCTGGTTGACGACAAGGGGAAGAGCAGCCTCTTCAGGCTCAAGCAGATGTGTCACGAGCTCTTCAGGAACGCCGTCGAGGTCTCGTACAAGGAGAAATTCTACGACATCACCGTGGGATACATCTTCCACGAGGCGATGAAGCTCAGGGAATGCATATACCAACTGGAATACTATAAGCCCCACTACAACATGCTGGTCAGCTCCCCGGACCTGACGCCGGCCGAGAAGAAGGTGATCCACGAGTTCGACGTGCTCATCGTCAAGGCCAAGAAGCGGTTCAACGAGGGCCTCAAAGAGGTGAGGACCCTCCTCGGGGACATGGTGGGTCAGGTGAGGGACCTCATCAAGATTTACAGGGACAACTACCTGCTGTCCCGTTTCATGCTGGAGAACGAGAGGTCGCTCATCACGATATATGGGAAGACCGGTTACAGGGGCCTGCTCCACGAGATGTACGACGACGGCCGCACGACGCTCATATTGAAGGCCGCCGTGAGCTACCTGGAGAGCGAGTATTTTCAGATAGCGAGGGGCCTTTTGCAGAAGATCATCAGGTTGGACCGCTCGAACGGGACCGCAAAGTTTCTATTCCTGTACGCATCTGCGTACAACTGCTACCTGCGGAACAGGTGGTCGATGGCGCGGATATTTGCCCATGAAGCGCTTGCTATGCCGCCCGATAAGGGCATGGAGACCTACGCGGCCGCCCTGCGCGACCTGCTTGCGCGTCTCGCAAGGGAGATGGACAAGAGCCACACGGCATAAGCATAAGGAGGGTTAAGGCGTGCCTATTTACGAATATAATTGCCGGAACTGCGGAGACGACTTCGAATGCATAGTCTTCAGGACGGACGAGCCGGTTGAATGTCCGAAATGCGGAGACAAGCACCCTATAAAGAAGATGTCCTCTTTCGGCTTCTCCGTCGGCCATAACTTTAAATCGTCCTCAAGCGGCGGCGGGTCCGGCTGCTCGGGCTGTTCGTCGTCTAACTGCTCTTCCTGCTCCTAGAAAGGCCCATGGACCTCGAAAAGGCCGTAAGGCGGGTCATCGAGCAGGAAAGGCTGATCGATGGCGGCGATACGGTACTTGTAGGGGTCTCCGGGGGGGTCGATTCCTCGGTCCTGCTCTTTCTGCTCAACCGCCTGGCGGCAGAGATGGGCTTCGGCCTCGCCGTTGCCCACGTGAACCACCAGCTCCGGGGCGGGGAATCGGCGGCCGACGAGGCGTTCGTGAAGGAGCAGGCTGCGCGCCTCGGCCTGCACTGCCACACGGCGCGCCTCGATGTAAAGGGCTATGCCAGGGAGAAGGGCCTGTCCGTGCAGCACGCGGGCAGGGAGCTGCGGTACGGCTATTTCGAGGAGACGGCCGCCGGCAAGGGGTACAGCAAGATTGCGGTCGGCCACAACAGGGACGACCAGGTGGAGACCTTCCTGCTGAGGGTCGCAAAGGGCACGGGCCTATCCGGCCTTGCCTCGATCCCCGTCAGGCGGGGGCGGGTCATAAGGCCCTTCCTCCACGTCTCCCGCAGTGACATCGCAGCGTACTGCCGGGAATGGGCCGTTCCTTACAGGGAAGACTCGTCGAACAGGAAAGACGCGTACGAGCGGAACTTCGTGCGCAACCGTATCGTGCCGCTTCTGGAGAGGCTCAACCCCAGGTTCAGGGAGAAGGTCCTTCTCCTGCTTGCAGATATCACCTCGGCCAACAGCGTATTCGACAGAGAGGCGCAAAGCGTCCTGGCGTCCGCCGTTCGGGGAGAGGAGCTGCGGATCGATGCGGCGGCCCTCCTGGGCGTCCATGAAGAGGTCAGGTTCAGGGTAGTCTCCGGTCTCCTGTCTGCCCTCGAGCCGGGCTTCATCCCCCTGCGGGAGCACGCGGCCCTTGTAGAAAAATCGCTTCTCTCCGCGAGGCCCAACAACGCGGTGATCCTGCCCAGGGGCTTGCGGGTCAAAAGGGTTTACGGCGACCTCGTCTTCACGCATAAGGCGCCTGCGACGCAGGTGCGCGATGTATTCGCGATCGGGGAAGGCGTCAACGAGATACCGGCCCTCGGGCTGACCCTGCGCGTCGCTTTTTCGGACCGCAGGCCCGACGTCTACCCGCAGGACGCAAACAGGGCCTTTTTCGACGCGGGCGCCGTGGGACGCCTGTCGCTCAGGACCTTCCGCGCGGGGGACCGCTTTATCCCGCTCGGCATGGACCGCCCCGTGAAGGTAAAGGATTACTTCATCTCCCGCAAGGTGCCTGCGGAGGCGCGCAGGCGCGTACCCCTCCTTTTTTCGGACGGCGATCTCATATGGGTGGTCGGCGAGCGGATAAGCGAGGTCTACAAGGTGACTGAAGGCACCGGAAGGGTGCTCGAAGTGACGGCAGAGGCCGTCGCGTAAGTCAGGGGGCCCGGCCGCCGTCCACACGCACACTAACTGTTGACAGCAGGATGCATTCCCATTAAATTAATGGGGCTGTCGCCATACCCCTGACATGGTTAAGGAGCACGGATGATCTCAGACAGGGCGAAGTCTTTGAAACCCTCGGCCACGCTTGCCATCGCGGCGAAGGAAAAGGCCTTGCGGGCGCAGGGCCTCGACATAGTCGGCTTCGGCGCGGGCGAGCCCGATTTCGACACGCCGAACTACATCAAGAGGGCCGCTATAGACGCCATCATGGACGGCTGTACGAAGTACACCCCCGCCTCCGGCATAGACGAGCTGAAGGACGCGGTCATAGCCAAGTTCAAGCAGGACAAGGACATCGAGTACAAGCGGGAGGAGGTCATCGTTACCTGCGGCGGTAAGCACGCCCTGTACAACCTCTTCCAGGCGGTCTTCCAGGAAGGGGACGAGGTGATCGTGCCCTCGCCGTACTGGGTCTCCTACCCCGCCATGATCGAGCTGGCCGGGGCAACACCCGTCTACGTCGAGACTTACGAGGAAGAGGACTACCAACTGACCGCCGATATGGTCAAGGCGTGCCTGACGGAGAGAACGAAGGGCATCGTCCTCAATTACCCGTCCAACCCGTCCGGCGCGGTCTACTACCCCAGGGAGCTTGAGGCCATAGGCAAGCTGGCGGTCGAGCACGACCTGTACATCGTTTCTGATGAGATATACGACAAGCTCGTCTACGACGGGTACAGGCAGACGAGCATCGCCTCCCTCGGCCGGCCCATCAAGGAGAAGACGATCATCATCCACGGGGTCTCGAAGACATACGCGATGACGGGCTGGCGGATCGGCTTTGCCGCTGGAGACAGGGATGTCATCAGGGCGATGGGCAACATCCAGAGCCAGAGCACGTCCAACCCCGCCTCGATCTCGCAGAAGGCGGCGCTGGCTGCCCTGACCGGCCCGCAGGACTCCATAGGACCGATGGTCGCTGAGTTCGCCAAAAGAAGGGACGTCTTCGTCGCCGGCCTGAACGCGATGGAGGGCGTCACCTGCTTCAACCCGAAGGGCGCCTTCTACATCTTCCCTTCCTTCAAGGGGATTATCGGCAAGACTTACAAGGGAAAGAAAGTGGCGGACATCGCCCAGTGGACGGAGATACTCCTCGAAGACTTCCACGTGGCCGTGGTGCCTGGCAACGAGTTCGGCAAAGAGGGGCACGTGCGCCTCTCCTTCGCCACGTCGATGGACGTCATCGGGAAGGGCCTGGAAAGGATCAGGAAAGCCGTCAAATCCCTCGACTGACTAGGGTTGTGGGCCGGGATCTTTGCCGCGCGGTATATACCAGAGCTAACCGCGCGGTAAAACGTTACGCGTCCTTCGCGTCGTTTTCTCGGGCGCGAGTCCTCACATACACAAAACGTATGCTCCGGCTCGCTTCCTCGAAAAGCAACGCGGCGACCCTTCCCTCCTTACGTCGGGCGGGTACCCCGTCGAAAATCTCTCCGGCCCCTATGCTTCCGTAATAGATTCCGCAATTGACCTTACAGTTTCCTGGTGCTATCGTTAACTAAGGTTGTATTATGAGAACAGCAGTCAAGCGTGTTACGGTACACCTGGACCCTGATTTGTTCAAAGCGCTCCGCCTGAAAGCGGTCGATACCTCTCAGTCGGTGTCGGAGCTTGTGAACGAAGCCGTGAGGGTTGCCTTTGCGGAGGACGCAGAAGATATCGCCGCCTTCGAGGAAAGGGCAAAAGAGCCATCTATCAGTTATGACGAAATGGTCAAACGACTGAGACAAGACGGCCGCGTATAGGGTCTATTTCAAGGGACCCATCGAAACAGACTTCCAGGCACTATCAAATATCAACATTGCTTTCTTACTGAAGGTCGTATACCGCGTTGGTCACAATTCATGCACTATTAGAACTGGTAATGGCGCATCTTGTCGCAAGGTGGAGTCCTGCTCGCCACCGCATTGGCCCTCAAGGCCACAACGTCACACCCTTATCTTGCCCGATCTGATCCGGTCCCGACGAATGGGGTGCGGTGCATCCCCTCCAAAACAATTGTGTGAGGCACCCTTGACAAATGAGGAAACGGGTCTTATACATGTCAGGAATGGTTCCGAATTGACCAGAGTAACCAAAGCATCAATAGCACGTCAGCTTAAAGCGAAGGGGCTGAAGCTTACCCCTCAAAGGCTGGCTATCATCGAGGTGCTTATCCAAAAGCAGCATTTCCATCCCGGCGCCCGTTCTCTGTATGAGGAAGCAAAAAAGAGAAAGAAAGGCCTTAGCTTGTCGACCACCTATGCGACACTGAACGAGCTCTCCCGCCTGGGCATCATTAAAACGCTGCAGTTTGATTCCATGGAGAACCGCTACGAAGGTAACCTTGAAGAGCACCTCAATCTGGTCTGTGAGCACTGCGGTAAGATCCTTGACTACCAAGTACCTCCTGTTGCCGACCAGCGTGAGATAGCGCAGAAAACCGGCTTCTCGGTCACTGATAGCAGGCTGGAGTATTATGGGTATTGCAGAGGCTGCCATGCAAAGACAAAAGAGGGCGGTTTCGTTGATTAATTGTTACATGGATGGGCAGCGAAACCATTATATTATTCATAGTAGCGCTGTTCAACAATTCGCACAACGAAAGGAGTAAATATCATGGATAAAGAAAGAACGGGCAGAGTTCACGAACACACTGCCGGCGGCGGCACGACGAACCGGGACTGGTGGCCGAACCAGCTGAAGCTCGATATCCTGCACCAGCATTCCTCCAAGTCCAATCCGATGGGTGAGGGTTTCAACTACGCTAAGGAGTTCAAGAGGCTCGACTTGGAGGCCGTGAAGAAGGACCTCAGTGAGCTGATGACGAAGTCGCAGGACTGGTGGCCGGCGGACTTCGGCCACTATGGACCTTTGTTCATCCGTATGGCTTGGCACAGCGCCGGCACCTACCGCACCGGCGACGGCCGCGGCGGCGCAGGCCACGGCAGCCAGCGCCTTGCACCCCTCAACAGCTGGCCCGACAATGCGAACCTCGACAAGGCGCGCCGACTGCTCTGGCCGATCAAGCAGAAATACGGCCGGAAAATTTCCTGGGCCGACCTCATCATCCTCACCGGCAACGTCGCCCTGGAATCGATGGGTTTCAAGACCTTCGGTTTCGGCGGCGGGCGTGAGGACATCTGGGAACCCGAAAAGGACGTCTACTGGGGCGCAGAAAGCGAGTGGCTCGGAGACAAGCGCTACGCCGGTGACAGGGAACTCGAAAATCCCCTCGCCGCCGTTCAGATGGGCCTGATCTATGTGAACCCGCAAGGCCCGAACGGCAACCCGGACCCGATCGCCGCGGCGCGGGATATCCGCGAGGTTTTCGCTCGCATGGCGATGAACGACGAGGAGACGGTGGCCCTCATCGCTGGTGGCCACGCCTTCGGCAAGACCCACGGCGCAGGCGACAAAAAGCATGTGGGACCAGAGCCAGAAGCAGCTCCGATCG
>Ga0326728_10003615_pt1 | contig 47502 bp, 46 predicted proteins | sample MB3enrmetagenome_FD_207602 | JGI IMG/M metagenome (GOLD analysis project Ga0326728, IMG submission 207602) | Lab enriched peat soil microbial communities from McLean, Ithaca, NY, United States - MB31MN | ecosystem: Environmental > Terrestrial > Soil > Wetlands > Peat | place: USA: New York...
GATTCGTGTCTCAGAATCCATCTCCGGGCTCTTGCTCCCACAACCCGTACCGATTACAGGCTTGTTGGGCCGTTACCCCAACAACAACCTAATCGGCCGCAGACCCATCCTCGGGCGGCGGACCTTTCAACTACGAAGCATTCCAGCATCCATAGTCTATGGGGTATTATCCCCAGTTTCCCGGGGTTATCCCCCTCCCGAGGGTAGGTTGTCCACGTGTTACTGAGCAGTATGCCGAGGTCTTGCACCTCTCGACTCGCATGGCTTAATCGAACTCCGATAGCAGTGGCCTCTGGCAGGATCAACCAGAATTCAAATTGTACTTACGTACGCACACTATCACTATCTGAACTTATTCGAGGAATCAGCGGTTACTAAACAAATTTCCGCATTGCCAGTATCAACGTCAGAACCAACTCCGGTCATGCCGGATCTTGTTGGATCTCCATCCCGATAAACTTGAGAATTTTCGTCGTGTTTAGTCGTTGTAAACACAGGCTTATAGTGTAGGTTTCAAGGATATTTATACCTTGTTACACAACACATTTGCTCCTTCCAAAACCTGTTCCGGAATGGTGGTCCGGGACGGGGTTCTTCATCGGGATACAGGGAATGACATAATTGAACGCTCAAGGATTTAAAGATTACGCCGGCCGGACCGTGTTTTTCACGTCGGGAAGATTTGCCTGGCAATATATTTTTTTGGAATATGGGAAATTCAGCGGAATTTTTGAAGATTCTTTGGTCGATGTCCTATCGGAAGAGGCTGATGCGAGGCAAAAGTGTACGGGGCGCAGGATTGCGGGGGGAACTGTGAAGAAATCGCAGACGGCAACAGCAGAGAAGTGTTACCCGCTATATGATCCGATCCCCCGGCCCCGATCACCTATCTGGCTCTTTACGTAAAAAATCCCAAAGCGCTATCTTTTATTTTGAGCAATCGGGAACCGGCCAATTCCGGCAGGACCCCTGCTGCAATCACGCATGATTTTCCGGGCCGGGGCCGAGGACTGAGAGGACTCTTGGCAATTGCATAGATTGTATGAGAGGGTATATCTCGCTGACATATTTCCAGATTAATCCCTCCAGCAGCAATGATACCCTCGGCAAATGAGATGGTACATTAATGAGGGATCTTACTGCATCCTCCAAAATTAGCAATTTTGACATCCATCCGGTTCCAGAGATTCTCGTTATTTTCCAGATCTGTCAGATCATAACAGGATGCAAAGATCTGATAGACCTGCCCGTGTGCATGGTCAAGGCCTTTTGCCTGATCATCACAATAGTCTGCAAGAAGACAGTCGGAAAGATACTGTATCGCAAGCTCCTTTGGTCTTCGTCCGACATTGATTGTTTTATTCGGATCGGGAACAGCAGATCCGAACCAGTCCTCAAATTGCCGGTGATCGATCAGCAGTTCTCCGGCAGGAAATGACGGTGTTGCTTTCGAGAGAAGGTCATACGGATCATCACCATGGGACAGATAGGCGATCTCATTTCCCAGATGGAATCCGCATGTCCCGTGTAATACACCATTGGGATCGCCGATTACCAGTCGTTCAACGGGAATATTGACCGTCCGTAACAGGATGCGGAGGAATGCAGTTGTTCCCCAGCACCCCGGAGTCCAGTGACAGGTTCCAAATTCGGGATACTGCGGGTTTACCGTGCCGGAAATGATGCGTTCCACAGGGGCATAGCCTTCAAATCCCCAGTGCCGGACGTTATTGGCGGGTGTATCCTCATCGTCCAAACCGGTATTAGTATTTTTGCCTATATAATGGCGGAGATTGTTCCTGCACCAGTCGAGGACAAGTCCGACGGTGGAACGAGATGTGGATCCGATGAGGTTGTTATTGTGTAAAAAATCATGGATTCTGACCGGATCCCCAAAGGTGACCGGACCGTGGTTGGCGATTGGATCAACCCAGTATTTGAAGATCGCATACTTATCGACGGGGACAGGATTGTCATCAATGAGATGTACAAAATCGATGAGGCTCCTGCTGTTCAACAGGCTGTCAAGCTCATCGGCAGAATATTGTGTTATTGACCAGGGGACTTCACCGGATAATTCGACGTGCAGGGTTTGAGCGAGATAGGCAATGTAATACTCCCAGGCAGAAGCCGGATCAAGCAGTGTTGCACGAACTGTGCCGGTTTCGGTTAACAAAACATCTGCCGGAAAAACATCTACCGGAGGTACCTCCGGAAGCTCCGGATATGTTGACCGATTGCTTATCTGATAAAATTTTATTGCAAGGTGATCTTTCTGCCCAAGTGACCAGTCTGGAAATTTCACCGGCAGACCCGCCCAGCACTGTGCAGGCTTATTCCAGGTAATTGCATTCTTTATCGTGTCCGGTAACAATGCGGTAAACCGGGCTATACGGAGTTTATCCGGGTGACGCGGGAGAGGCCGCGGATAGGGGGGAGGAAATTTTTTGCCGGGCATAATCGATCAGCAATCCTTGATTTGTTCTCATTAAAATAATATTCCCTGGATAAATCATGTGGTTTGAGGTGGCCCTGAAAAGTAAGGCTTTCCGGAGGTACTACCGACCGGATGGGATCCCTGCATCCTATCAAATGTACCCATGCTGTGGTGTGAAATGACATCGTGTCCTTTTTTGAAGAGAGTTTAATAAGATAATATCCAACCATAAAGTAATGGCAGGATCACGACACCGAGAAGAGTTCTTAAACATTAATTTCTCCAGATTATTGAATGAGATGGAGATTTTATCCGATCCGGAAACAATCGAATCCCGCGATGGAAGAAATCGATTACTCGATATTGTATTTACTTATCAGGGAATTAGGGGTATTTTAGAGGGGAAAATAGCAGATGTCGCCAATTGCCAATCAATTTTGGAGAGAGATTGCGCAAAGAGAATTGAGGAGGGGCTTGCGTATATCGTCATCGGAATAATTTACCCTGCGCACCTTAGAGGATCAAAGCAATCAGAAATAAGACAGCATATGCTAGATGCAACTTATTTGATAAACGTTTTTTCGGAATCTGGCAATACTGGATGGATGAATGAAGATATTGAAGGGATTAATAGAATTATAAGGGTAGCATATGAGTCATTAGTTAGTGAAAATATCGTTGATAGAGCTGTCGATAATTTAGATCAGCATATTGAATTTGCTGCATCATTATTATCCAGCTCCCCGGGAACGTATGAACGACTGAAAACACTTCTTACAAGCCCGAATAGCTAAATCAAAACATTATGCCGAATAATCAACTTAAACTATACAGAATTGCTTGTCTTATACTCGTAAATGCGATGATTTTTCAAGAATTCATCGCAAGAAGGGAAAACATCCATACTTTACAACAAAGCCTCCAGTCTGAGGATCCACTTACAGAATTTGTTCAGCAATGGCAATTGATTGAAGAAGATATAGATTTTATTCCTATTTTCAGGGTAGCAGAAAATGTATTATTGTCATTGCCATCCACTCCTGAAACCTACCAAGCAATAAGGCATCTTGGTGATTCAGCCTTATTCATTTCAAGGAATAGTGCGGCATTGCGTCATGACTTAATGGGGCGGATATTCCACCGATTACTTGCAGATGCAAAATATTACGGAGCGTTTTACACAAAAATTCCTGCAGCTACAATTTTATTAGAACTGGCAATTCACAGTTACCCCTCTAAGTTAGACTGGAAAGACCCAAGTTCCATTAATCAGTTACGAATTGCTGACCTGTCGTGTGGTACGGGCACTTTATTAAAAGCGGGTCTTTCTTCAATTCTTAATAAGCATATTGATGAATGCGTCAGGCAAAAACAAAATCCATCAATAGATGCAATCCATCGCTCTTTAATTGAAAACTCAATTTGGGGATTTGATGTAATCCCTTCGGCAATTCATTTAGCTGCAACATCTTTGGCGATTCACGATCCTAATGTAGATGTCAATCAAATGCATTTGTATGCTGTACCTTTGGGGGGTCCATCAAATAGACTTGGAAGTATTGAGATATCCGGTGGCAGAAGATTGGATATTCAACAGTCGTTAATAGGTGCCGATTTGGGTCTAGCAACACCCACTTCTGACGAGGCATCAGCAACACGAATACCTATATTGAATATATGTGCAATGAATCCACCATTCACTCGGAGCGTTTATGGTAATTTCTTATTTAAAGGAATTGAGAGTACTGATCGGAGGGAATTACAAAATCAACTTCGGTCATATCTTAATGAGACTCATCTTCAAGCAAATATCACCGCCGGTCTTGGTTCGGTATTTGTTGCCGTCGGAGATCGATTATTAGATCAAAATGGTATTTTTGCGTTAGTTTTACCAAAAACCGTGCTATCGGGATCAAGTTGGGAGCCAACTAGGGGGATATTCAAAGATTATAAATTAAAATATGTAATATCGAGTCATGAACCCAATAATTGGGATTTCTCCGAGTCTGTGGATTTTAGTGAGGTGTTGCTGGTTCTCGTTAAAGAATTGCCCTCTAATCAGGATGCTACCACATATGTAAATCTCTGGTCTCAACCAAAAACATCTATTGAAGCTCTTGCGTGTGTTGATGCTATTTTGCGTACTCCCCCCGCCGATATTAATGCACTAACAGGGATCAGTGAAATCCGGACAAATGGAACAAAATTTGGGGAAATATTGAATGTAAATCTTCATGATGGGAAGAATACCCCCTGGTCGCTTGCAGCAAATTTTGCCCAAACTGATTTGTGTCGCGTGGCCTCATGCTTAAACAGATCATCAATCTTCATTCCCGGACTCGGTCAAGTTGGCCGAATAAGGATGACTCAATTATCCAATCGGGCGAGATTGGGGCCAGATGGTAGAGATATCTATGATGGTTTTGCTCTAACCGATACTAGAACAACGTATTCGGCTCTTTGGGGTCATGACGCACAAGCTATCACCCGGATCAGTCAATCCCCGAATCAATATCTTGCACCATTGGTCAATCCGCTTCCCGGCAGGAATTTAAGAGATGCAAATGTTTTATGGAGACGAGCCGGATCATTGATGCTGACAAAGGAACTGTGGCTTCCCACAAATAGTGTTGTTGGAACAGTTCTACCAAGACCCAGTCTTTCAAATGTATGGTGGCCAACTCGCTGGATATCAGAAGATCAACATATAAGACAACAAATGGAGAGACGATTATCCCTATGGTTTAATTCTACACTTGGCATTCTCACATTATTAATGCAAAGAGAGGAAACGAAAGGAGCTTGGATCAAATTTCCAAAAACTTGGTATGAGGATTTAAAAATTCTTGATTTAAATTTATTAACTGACGAACAAAACGACCAACTTGATCAAACCTACCAAGAAATATCTGACAGTTCATTTTTACCCTTCCCTCAGATAAATCAAGATCCAATAAGAGCACAAATTGATGAGACTTTTTCGAATGTTCTTGGTCTCCCCCCATTAGACGAATTAAGAGAATTGTTATCTAGAGAACCAATGATTTCAATGGAGATACCTTAAAGAACACTCACTCCTCTTCTACGACCTCTTCAAGCAATAGGATCTTCACTTTTTTCCCCGTCCATTTCTTCGGAACCAGAACCCCGCCAGAGTTCCCGATAGATTTCACAGTCTTATCTAATACTTGGAAGGCCGTAGTATGAACTTCCATTTGTCCGGTCATGGGAGATAGGTTGTTCAACATTGTATTTAAAACTATGTAACATTGTTTGTTTTTTGTTACAACAAAGCAATAACAATTAAATACTTGTTAGAACAATGTATATACATGGTTACAACAGTAGCATACCCGCAGAGTACCGGAATCGCAGCAGAATTTATTTTCCCGAAGAGCTCAGTAGATACCCTCTTCAGTTACAACAAGATTTACCATAACACCAACAACGGTTTTGCTGTTGAGTTCCGAAAGCAGATGGTCGGACTTTACGAACAGGGATTCAAGCAGAGCGAGATCGCTGAGCGGTTGAACTGCTCTGTCTCTGTCGTTAAGAAGTGGTTACGCCGTTACCGCGAGGGAGAATTAATCTCTGACAAGTCCCGCGCGCCAATTCACCGCGACGTTAAGAACACTCAGTACAACCAGTACCTTGTCGGTGAAATCTCTAAGGAATTCCCGTTCTACGGCTGCCGCCGAATCGCCCATGAGATCGAGAAGCGTTACGGTGAGGCTGTTTCCTACAGGACAGTTATCAAGATCATGAAGGATATCGCGCCGAAGAAAGAAGTTGTAATTCCTGAGCGGATTGAGATTGATGAACCGGACAAAATCTGGCATATGGACATGACCCCGAAGAGGATTGCAAAGGGCAAAATCCAGTATATCTTCGGTGTTATCGATGCCTGCACCCGCCGCGTCCTTGCCGTTAGGAACTATGACGGCTGCACCTCAGCTGAGGTAATCGACTGCCTATATGTCGCAATCATCAACAACGGCGGGAAGAAACCCCGTATGCTCTATACCGACAATGGCGGCCAGTTTGTCAGCAAAATCTTTGAGGACTGTTTAAAGGTTCAGTGCATCTTCCACCACAAGGTTGACAAGGGCTGCCCGTGGCAGAACGGCAAGATCGAGCGGTTGTTTAAGACCCTGTTTGATGAGTGGATCAACTACCGCCGGTATAATACTGAGAGGTCTCTTAAGGAGAGCCTTGAAGAGTTCCGCAACTGGTTTAACAATGAGCGGGAGATCCAGAAACTCGGATACAAGACACCGATGCAGATTTTAAAAGAAAAGGTAACAGTTTAATTTTAAGAAGAGTGTGCAAGTTAAAAGAAGATTCCATCTTTACCCAGCTTTTTATATATTACCCGTCTGAGAAATCTGATAACTAAACATGCCATTTTAGCAACTTGGTGAGTGTGGTCGGAGAATGTATTTGAGAAGTTTGGTTGGATTAATTATTCTTGTATTGATTGCATTTTTGGTTTTCTTGACGTTTTACGGCGATCAGGCTGGAGCATTTCTCATATCTGGATCAAATAATACTATTATCACGACGATAGGGTTGGGAAATGCTTTTTACGTAACTGGATCGGATTCAATTGATTGGGGCAAAAAGCTACAATTGTTCTTCGAAGTTTTGGGAATACTTGCCCTTGTCGTAATTGATGTTTATTATCTGATACTCGCACCTTATTTTCAAGAGAGCAGGGATGAGGGATTCTAATAACTTTAGTGTGACAATCTTCCAACGATAAACCCTATAATGTATGCGACTATTGGCAAGATAATACCAAGAATTGAATAAATTTTGATGATACGATTTTCACGATCTATCCAAAATTGCCTTTTTGGATCTTGTGTCGTTTTTCCATTTGGTGGATACGGGATCATTTTACATAACACAATCAGATTTTTCTTTGTGCAACCAATTCAGAGTAATATTCCTCATATTTTTTTGAACATTCGATATACCTTATGAATTCCCCTTTAGAAGAAAAGTATAATTCCCTCGACATGCTGGAGATATCATCTTTATTCAGATCGGTTTTGTATCCTTTCTCGCTATAAAATGTCCTTATGTGAAAACAAACTTTGCCATCTGGATAAGTGAAATAGATATATGGATGCGGATTGCCTTTTCTTGGATTTTGATCCTTTGGAATATCTTCGTCTCTGACGAAGCCCTTTTTCTTCATTGCCCTATTAAATTTTAATATCTTTATTTGCATACTGCTCAATCTCTAGATATTTCTTCAATCGTTCACCAATTTCCATTGATTTTTTGGAAATGACCTTTTCATCATAAGATGTTAAGCCAAGAATAAAGCCCTGTAAATTTTTCTCAAGTCTTACTAAAGATTTCTCGTAGGTTTTATCACAACCAATTAACGATAACTCGTCATTAGATATGCACCAAACACCATCATCATCGTGGTATTTTACGTCGAAGCTTACAGGGTTAATAAAATCAAAATCTCCCAAAGTGTTAAGTTGGATTTTGTTAAAAGGTGTCAATTCTACTAACTCTTCAAACTCTTTTTTTCTAATCCCAGTTCTCAATATCCCTTTAGCAATAACCGGATTAAGGAATAATGAATGAATGTAATTTTCAGATTCTTGAGTGTGGTAAACTGTAACCATTTCACCATCAAGGGTTCTTATAACAAAACTTCTAGGTTCAGCAGCAGATTGCTTGATAATTATCCCCCTAATTTCAACCGATGCTTGCTTTGTATATTTTTTTATCAGTTCGTCAATGAATTCTTCCCTATCTGTTGGAAAAACAACGTAGGACTGTGGCATCTCTACTGAAAAACCAGTATAAACATGATAATCCTTTTTCGATAATATCTCACGGACTGGTTTAAGGAATTTTAAAATCTCATATGGATCTTTTAATTCTGTCTCAATCTCATTGACAAATTGGTCATTCCCTTGGAGTAAAGCATCAAATAACCGTTTAAACTCAGTAGTGATTTGGTTATACTGAGGTTCTGATGTGAGAAGACTTTGTTGGAATTGAGGCTTAATCTGCGAAATGCTACTCCCCTTATGAAGCTCTGTTAAAAATAACTTGAATTGGGCCTTTCTTGCTTTAGGGAAATAGGTTTCCTGTAAAACCTGCATTATTTTTTGATAATTTAAAAGGACTTTGGCATAATGAGAAATCTCTGGGCTTCCGTCTTGAACGATTTTACCCTCAATTTTAATCCAAATATTGTTGAGGGATTTTCCCATACCTAGGAATTGGCAAAGACATACAAAAACATTCTCTCTTGATTTTCCCATATTTTTCAGACTTATATCATCTGGATTAGGGTATAGTTGATCCTTGCCCGCGCGGGGCGAATGTGAATCAAAAGGACACGATGTCATTTCACACCACAGCATGGGTGGGAGGAGGTCACCGTGGGGACCCCTGTCAGACACCAGATTCCGGAGGGGGCTACCGTCGTGAATGCTCAGAAAGAGGGCTGTTTGGGATGGGGGGGGAGGGGGTTGGGGGGTGACCCCCCCCTTGCAAAAAAAATCCGGAGTATGGAAGTGATATGAACGAGGATAGTGCCGGCGCTGGCATAAATTACTTTACGGATTTGCCCCGCTACTTGCCCCGCTTATTCATCGGCACGGCATACCTGCACATACACGTCCCCGAAGAACTCATCCTGCCTCAGGAGGCACTGGCCGTCAAGGGCGAGGAACAGAAGCGGGATGTAGACCTCCGGCAGGTCCCACCCAAGATCGCGGCAGATCTCGGCAAGGGTGATCTCGTTGCCGGGACCTGCACAGTTCAGGCATTCCTCCAGCACCCGTCCTGCGGAGTTCTGGTAGCCTTCATCATGGGCGATGCCGACCACGTCGCCGGCATCCACCAGCAGGTCCTCTGAGGGTGCGAGCCGGCGGCGCCGGCGCTCCTCTTTCTCGATGTTCTTCAGCTCGGTGATCAGCTCGAAGAGGGTGACCGGGCTCTTTCGCAGGTTCTTGCGGTCGAGCCGGCGCTGGATCTCCCGCTCCAGCCGCTCGATCGGGCCCAGCCTTCCGTCACTCTCGAACTCAGAATCAAGTGCAAGGTCAAAATCCTCGCCGGACGAGCCGTCATCCTCACCATTGCTCTCTTCTCCCTCAGCCGAGAGCTTCTCCAGCTGCTCGGACTTCATGCGCAGAAGCGTGGCGGCAAAGAAGAGAGTCCGGCCGGATATCTGGAGGTTGAGCTGCCGGCACCGCTCCAGTTCGAGAAGGAATCGGTCCGTCGCCTCGATGATATTGATGTTCCACGGATCGATCTCCCCCCGTTCTGCCATCCCGACAAGGATCTCAACCGGGTCCTCGACTACGCCAAGCTGTCCCGTACCCAAGGAAGGGGTCACCTGACCGGCAGGAGTGTCCCCGCCCGCAACAGGCTTCCCGTCACCCGGTGGTTCACGACCTGCCGGCAGGACAGGCGGCATACCCGGCTCCGCCCGTTCCTGCCGGTTCTCCTCTGGATCACCCATTAGCCCTGACCCCGTTGTTCGCCTTGATACCGGTCACGAGCGTGCTTTTGTCCGGGCGCAGCGTCACCCCCATGATCCGCTCTGCCTCGTCGATCATCGGTTTCCGGAGCGAGACGATGACAAATTGCGATGTGGGGGAAAACTCCTTGATCATCGCCGCGATACGCTCGACATTCGAGCCGTCAAGGGACATGTCCACTTCATCGAATGCATAGAACGGTGCGGGGATATACCGCTGGATCGAGAAGATGAACGCGAGGGTGGTGAGGGATTTTTCACCGCCGGAAAGCGAGGAGAGGAGGTGGACTTTCTTGTCCCGCGGCTTGACCGCGAACGTGAGGCCTCCGGTGAAGGGGTCTTCCTCGTTCTCGAGGATCAGGTTCCCGCTGCCGCTGGTGAGGCGGGCGAAGATCTCGCGGAAGTTGGCATCGATTGCCTTAAACGCCATCATGAACGCCTCGTACTTCATCTGCTCGTACTTCCCGATCCGCTCGATCAGGGTTGCCCGCTCGTTTGAAAGCGTCTCTTTCCTGCCCGTCCGTTCCTCGACCTGCCTCTGCACCTTCTCGTATTCCTCGATCGCGAGCATGTTGACCGCCCCGATCTTCCGGAGCATCCCGTCTGCCTCGGCGACCTTCTCCTCGATCTCGGTGAGCGTGAGGTCGGTCTTGAGTTCACCGATCTGGACCCTGAGCATCTCCACCTCGATACCGAGCGCCTGCGCACGATCCTCGATCGCCTTCATCTGGATCCGGACCCGTTCGCCTTCGGCTTCGAACTTCAGCAGGCGGGACTCGGACTCCTGCATGTGCTTCGAGACATCGGCTCGCCGTGACCGCAGCTCGTCCAGTTCTCCGGAAAACTCTTTCTGTTTTTCTTCCAGTTCGCCGATCCGGGCCTTCTGGGCTGTGATCTGCTCGTTCGCACCGGCAATATCGAGATCGATCTGCCGGTTGCGTTCGTCCTGCCGGTTGCGGTCCCCGGCAAGTTCGCCAATCCGGGCATTGAAATGCTGGCGTTCGCGGGAGGCGTCGTTGATATCCGCTTCCTTGTTCCGCAGCCGGCGCTCGGCCTCCTCGATCTCCTTCTTCTTCTTCTCCATCTGCTCGGTAAGGGCAGGGATATCGGTGTCGTCGAGGCGCTTTTTGATCTTCTCAATCTGTGTGTTGATTGAACCGATAGCAGCCGTAATCCCGTCCAGCTTCCCCTCCAGCGCCGCGAGCTCCGCCGCGCTGCTACCGGTCTCCTCCTTCTGCCGGGCTACGGCGGCTTCGATCGTCTGCTTCTCCACCGTGATCGCCTCGAAGCGGCGGGAGAATTCCTCTGTGAACATACCGAACCGTGCGATCTTCTGGTCTATCTCGTTCCGCTCTGTCCGCCGGCCGTCCACCTCTTCCGTGAGGCGTGCGACCCCCGCTTCCAGTGTCACCGCTTCGCCGGAGAGCTCCGCAAGGTGCGCCCGGATCCTGATGATCTCGTCATCGACTGCGGCACCGAACCCCCGCACCGGCTTTTTCGAGGAGCCACCCGTGATGGCACCGCTCTTTTCGAGCAGTTCGCCTTCCAGCGTCACCATCCGGAACCTGCCGATCAGCTTTCGTGCCCGGTCGAGGGTATCAACGACGACCGTCGTCCCGAGCGCCACCGCAAATGCACGATCGTACTTCGGGTCGCACTCGATCAGGTTGACCGCATAATCGATGACGCCGGGCTCCCTGATCGCCGGGAGTGCCGGGACCTTGAGCTTGTTTAACGGCAGGAACGTCACCCGCCCGAGACGCTCCCCTTTGAGGTACCGGATCGCGTCTGCGGCGATCTGGTCGGTGTCGCAGATGACGAACTGGAGCTTGTTGCCGGCAGCAACGTTCAGCGCAGTTGCGTACTCGGCCGGCGCCTTCCCGAGATCCGCGATCGTACCGTGGACACCATCCATTGCAAGGACTGCTTCAACTGCCTTCCCGCCGGTCTCGCCGCGTGCCTGCTGGGCAGCTTCCAGCCGGATCGCCTCCTGTTCGGCATTCTTCATCTCCCCGCGGAGACGTTCGAGGGAGGACCGCTGGGCAAAGAGCGTCCCTTCCAGTTCCGAGAGCGTCCGGTCAAGCTCCCGTTTCCGGGCAGTGAGGTCAGCAACGCTCTTTTCGCTCTCGGATAACTGCCCCTGTTTTGCCGAGTATTCCTCGTCCAGCTGGGATAACAGCCCCGTCAGACGCTCAAGCTCGCCCGTGCGCATCCGGCTCTTCTCGATCAGCATGTCCTGCTGGTGGAGGACACCGGAACGCTGCCCCTTTTTCTCCTCCGCTTCCTGCAGGAGAGCAAAAAGGCGGTTGCGGGCACCTTCCGTGTCCTGCGAATACTGCCGGATCTCCGTCTCTATCTTCTCCAGCTGCGCCTTGCTGGTCGCCACTTCCATGGCGATGTTCGTGCGGTCGATCGTGAGCGTACGGATCTGATCGGAGAGCTCGGTCACCCGCGCCTCGGCACGCTTCGTATCCATGTAGACGCGGTTGATCGTCTCGAGGTTTGCTTCCTTGTCCCTGCGGAGCCGCTCGATTGTCTGTTCAGCGAGCCGGATCGCTCCTTTTGTCTCTTCCAGCCCGGCGATCAGCTTCAGATAATCGGACCCGCTCTTTTTGTTGATCAGGTCGTCGACATCCGTGAGGTCGGCCTTCAGGTAATTGAGCTCGTTCTCCTCGATGCCCCGGTCCGCGTCGATACGGGAGAGCTGGATCCGGTGATCCTCTGTTGACCGCAGGAGCGTGGCGAGCTCTTTTTCGCGGTCGTGGAGCTGGGCGGCCGCCCGGCACCCCTGGTAAAAGGAGAGTTCCTTCTGCCACCGCTGGTACTCGAGCGCGTGCTCCCGCTCCCGTTTCAGCTCGTTTGCCCGCCGGCTGAGCTCGATGAGCAGAAGCTCCTCCCGCTCGATGCGTTCCCGCACCACGTCCAGTTCCGAGAGTGCCTGCTGTTTTTTGGTGTCAAACTCGGAGACCCCGGCGATCTCGTCAACGATCTTCCGGCGCTCGAAATCGCTCATCTCCATGATCCGGGTGATGTCACCCTGCATCACCACGTTGTACCCGTGAGGTATGATCCCGGACTTCGCGAGCAGGTCAACAATGTCGCTCTGCTTGCAGAGCCGGTCATTGAGGTAGTTGTAGCTGTAGTAGCCGTTGCCCGTCCGCTTGATCCGGCGCCGGATCTTTGTTCCGTCCGAGAACTCTATCGCGACTTCCGCCGTATTCCTGCCGGAGTTGAGGTTGATCAGGTCGGTGAGTTTCTCCGCCCGGAGGTTGCGGGAACTCGAGAGCGCCAGCACGAAGAGGATGGAATCGATGATATTGCTTTTTCCGGATCCATTGGGACCTGATATGACGGTGAAACCCTCTAAAAAAGGAATTTTTGTCTTTTTTGAGAAAGACTTGAAGTTATCGATCTCCAGCTCTGTGATATGCAAAGATCCGGCTCCTTATTTTTTTGCAGGATCTGTCTTCTCTTCTTCAGCTGCATAGATAAGATCGCTCTGCTTGGGTTTCGCGGACAACCCCTTCTTGTTGCGACCATAGCCCGCTGAAGCAACGATGTAGTTCTTGTCCCCGCGACGGGGTTCCAGTTTCATCGTCCCGTCGGGCTGCATGATCATGTCCATCGCCGGCTCCGCCGGTTTGGCAGGCTCGGCCTCCGCCGTCCTCGCACCCTTCCGCATGACCACTGTGCTGCCACCCGGACCGGCCACACCCGGCGCAGGAGCCCCCTGGACAATCGGCGCCCGCCTGAGCTCCTGCCGGCTGCGCTCCTCGGTCTGCTTGGACATCTTCATCGCAATGGACTTGAGGTCAAGAAGCTCCTGCGTCAGTCCTTTCACGAGCGCTTCCATCTCTTTAACTTTCTTCTCGAGCGCTGCAATGCGATCCTCGCCTGCACCGCTTCCTGGACTTTCCATCATCGTAACCATTTTCTCCTTCTCATCAAGTTCGAACTCAAGGTACCTGATCTTTGCATCTGGTTGCACCATACCATTTCTGTTACAGGTACTGGTGCGGCTCTGTCAATATTAATAATAGTAGTGATCACCTGATAAGGAAAAAAGGTTTGTGCTTTCTCCTCCCCTAAAACCGCTACCGCCCCAAAAACGCCCGGGCCCGGCCTTTACGCGCTTTTTGCCGATCCCTGCATGCTGATATCCGGTTTGCCATGAGCAGCCGTCAGCCTTCTTTTTCCGGAGAGAAGAAAAGGTATTACCTTATCCAGACGAACCCTTTGAGCATATGTCGTATCTTTCCAAAACCGATCCGGAAATAGCGGATATCATCGAGAAGGAACGGCACCGCCAGACCTACGGGCTCGAACTGATCGCATCCGAGAACCTCGTCAGCCGTGCGGTGCTCGAGGCGATGGGGTCGATCATGACCAACAAGTACGCCGAGGGTTACCCAGGCAAGAGGTACTACGGCGGTTGTGAGTTCCATGACATGGCCGAGAACCTCGCCCGTGACCGGCTGAAAGAACTGTTCGGAGCCGAGCACGCAAACGTCCAGCCCCACTCAGGCACCCAGGCTAATATGGCCGTTTATTTTGCCTTCATGAAGCTGGGGGAGAAACTCATGAGCATGAAGCTCACGCAGGGAGGCCACCTCTCGCACGGCTCGCCCGTCAGTTTTACCGGGAAATTTTATGAAGTCGTCCAGTACGGTGTTGACCCGAAGACCGAGGTTCTCGATTACGGGGTTGTGGATGAGATGGCCCGGAAGGAGAAGCCCCGGATCATTATCTGTGGGGCCTCCGCCTATCCCCGCACGATTGATTTTGCGGCATTCCAGGAGATCGCGGACGGCGTGGGGGCCTACTGCATGGCCGACATCGCCCATATCGCCGGGCTCTGTGCAACCGGCATCCACCCGAACTCCGTTGGCGTCACGAACTTCACCACCACGACCACGCACAAGACGCTCCGCGGCCCCCGCGGCGGCGCCATTATGTGCAACACCGAATACGCCCAGACGATCGACAAGGCAGTCTTCCCGGGCATGCAGGGCGGGCCGCTCATGCATACCATCGCGGCAAAGGCAGTCTGTTTCAAGGAGGCGCTCCGGCCGTCGTTCAAGGAATATAACCGCCAGATCGTCACGAACGCGAAGGTACTCGCAGAGACGCTCTCCCAAAACGGCCTCCGCCTCGTCTCGGGCGGCACGGACAACCACCTGATGCTCCTCGACCTCACCGACCAGCACCTCACCGGCCTTGAGGCAGAAACGGCTCTCGGCAGGGCCGGGATCACAGTCAACAAGAACACGATCCCCAACGAGACCAAGAGCCCGTTTGTGACGAGCGGCCTCCGTGTCGGCACGCCCGCGGTGACCTCCCGTGGCATGAAGGAGCAGGAGATGCGGATGATCGGGAACTGGATCGCGGCGGTCATCAGGGACATCCACAGCGATGCGACCATCGCGAGAGTGAAAAAGGAAGTCAGCGGGATGGCGGGGAAATTCCCCCTCTACCCGGAGTAAAAACGTTCTGGTTGGATCCATGGGCATCATCCTTGACGGGAAGGCCGTATCGGAAAAGCGGCTCGAACTCTTGAAAGAGGCCATCGGGGAATCGGGGCTGTACCCCCGGCTTGCCACTGTGATCGCCGGAGACGACCCGGCATCCCGGATGTACGTGCGGATGAAGCACCGGGCCTGCGAGCGGGTGGGGATCGGCTCGGTCGGGATCGAACTGCCCGGCACTGCAGCGACAAGCACCGTGCTGGACGCGATTGCACGGCTCAACCGGGACCCCGATATCAACGGCATCCTTGTCCAGCTGCCGCTCCCGAAACAGGTCGATACTGCCCGGGTCGTCGCTGCGGTCCGCACGGACAAGGATGTAGACGGTTTCCACCCGGAAAACCTTGGTCTTCTTCTTGGCGGGAGGCCGGCATTTGTCCCCTGCACACCCAAGGGGATCATGACCCTGCTCGCCGAATACCGGATCAGTGTTGCCGGCGCCCGTGCGGTCATCGTAGGCCGGAGCATCGAGGTCGGCCGCCCGATGGCGGCGCTGCTCATCAATGCCGATGCCACCGTCACGGTCTGCCACAGCCGGACGAGGGACATTCCCGCAGAGCTGAAGCAGGCGGACATCCTCGTCTCCGCTGTCGGCAGGGCACATTTTATCACGCCTGCCGTGGTGAAGCCCGGTGCCGTCGTGATCGATGTCGGGATCAACCAGCTGGCAGGAAAACTGGTCGGCGATGCAGACTTTGCCGCGGTAAAGGAGGTCGCCTCTGCGATCACTCCCGTGCCCGGCGGTGTGGGGCCGATGACGATCGCTGCGCTGATGGAGAACACGTTTACCGCGGCGAAGGTGATGCCATGCGAACCTGTACGGTGAATAAGATTACTATTGGCGGCGATGCGCCGGTCAGGCTGATGGGCGTGATCAATTGCAGCCCGGAATCATTTTATTTCGATTCGTTCTTCCCGGTCAAATCTGTCCATGCACGTGCAGTGGAGATGATCGAACAGGGTGCTGACCTGATCGATCTCGGGGCCCGGAGCACGGCACCCAATACGCAACCGATCAGCGGAAAAGAGGAGGCAGACCGCATAGACGCAGCGCTGCGAGAGCTGGATGGCAGCGGCATCACGGTCTCCGTTGACACGATGCACCCGGGCGTGCTCGATGTTTGCCTTAAGCACGAGATCCATGCCGTCAACGACATCTCCGGCTTTCTCTCCCCGGTCTATGCAGGAAAGGTGGCCTCTGTCGGCCTCCCGGCATTTGTGATGGCTTCAAAAAACCAGCCGGGCGATGCGGCCGGAGTGGATGCGACGCTCGCTGCGCTCTCCACGGTCATGCAGCGGTGTGAGGCAGCCGGCATCGACCAGTACGTCCTCGACCCCGGGGTCGGGATATGGACACCGCTGCGATCCGTGGAGGACGACTGGGAACTGTGCCGGAGGTTCGGGGAGTTCCGGCGGTTTGACCGGCCGCTGCTGGCCGCGGTATCCCGTAAGACCTTCATCGGAGACCTGCTCGGCCGGGAACCTGAAGACCGCCTGCCCGGCACCCTTGCCGTGACCATGATGCTGCTGGGAAAAGGCGTCTCGGTTGCCCGGGCGCACGACATCCCTGAGACCCGGGACGCGATCCGGGTATACGAGCGCATGGTGCAGGGGCGATGAACAGCTCATTTTCTGTCTTCGGGCTTTCCACCGGCCTCATCCGCCCGAAAGACTCCATTGCAGAACGTGTCGTTGCCGCGGCACTGGAGGCGTGCGGGGGATTTGCTGATGGAGATATTCTCGTTCTTGCCGAGACTGCCGTCGCCACTGCTGAGGGGAACGTCATCGATCTCTCGACCGTCACCCCCTCACCCCGGGCAAAGGAACTCGCAGAAAAACACCGGATGGATCCCCGCGTAACTGAGGTCGTGCTCAGGGAGAGCGACTCGGTTGTCGGTGGCATCCCCGGGTTCCTTCTCTGCATGAAGGGGGGTACATTGCTCCCCAACGCAGGTGTCGACGCGTCCAATGCCCCGCTGGGGTGCGTGACCCCCCTTCCCGCCGATCCTGACGGGAGCGCCCGCACGATCAGGGAGATAATCAAACGCACGACGGGAGCGAAGATCGGCGTGATCATAGCCGACAGCAGGACCCACGCGATGCGGAGTGGGTGCAGCGGCGTGGCGATTGGCTGCGCCGGCATCACCGCAGTGATCGATGACCGGGGCAGGAGCGACCTCTTCGGCAGGAAACTCGAGGTGACCAAACGGGCGATCGCCGACAACATCGCGTCGGCCGCTGAACTCGTGATGGGTGAGGCAGACGAGTGCACGCCTGCGGCAGTCATCCGGGGGATTGGCCTTCCCATTGGCGATCAGGTGGGTATCGAGTCGATCAGCGCGGACGAGTGCCTCTTCATGGGTGTGCTCCGGAACTGCCGGGATTAGGTGAAAGGAGCATTTGCAGGTTATTCAGGACCTGCCCCCCACCACCTGTCTTCCCAGTTCGTACGCGTGGCCGAGCTCCTCTGGCCGGTTCCTGATCTCCCCCCGTTTCGTTACCCCGGGGACGAGGATTGTTCCGAAAAGGTCCATTTCAAGGTAAGCAAAGCATTTTTCAAAGAACGCGACAAGAAGGCCGGCGGTCTCAGGATCCTCATCTTCAAACGGCACCGCGAGGATCGCTTTTTTGTTCCGGATCATCCGCCGGTTCTCCGGACAATTAAAATACACAAAGCGATCGATAACGCACTTCATCAGGGCCGTCGGTCCGTACCAGTACACGGGCGTTCCAAAGATAATCACCTCGCTTCCGGCGATCTTTTCATAGACTACGTTCATATCGTCGTCCTTAGTACAGGGCTTTCCCTTCCAGCACGCATGGCACCCGTCACATTCCCGGAGTTCCAAGTCGCCGAGAAAGAGGATTTCGGTCTTTGCCCCGCCGTCCCGTGCCCCCTCCAGTATCCTCGATACAAGGAGGTGGGTATTTCCCTTCTTCCGGGGACTTCCCACGATGCCAAGAACCTTCTTCATGCAATAATCCCGTTCTCTGTTCTGTCTGCCGGCCACATTATAGGTACTGATACGTCTTTTTTAGAGAGATGGGGCAGGTTCCATCCCTGTGTGAGTAAGACAGTTAGAACTGTTTGGAACCCTCGCCACCGCGACGGGGTTCATGGTCGTACCTGCCCCCTCTCTGAGGGGGGTTGGTGGATTCCGGTAGGCTCCAACGGCTGTGCCGGAACGATGGAACAAGCATTGCATGTCCAATTTGAGCGGTTGGTTCTTGTAGTGTCGGGCCGATCTGATATGGACAACACATGGGTGCCCCGGAAGAACAGACTGGAACAGAAAACGGCCGGTCGCCGTTCCTGACCGGCCCGCCGTTCTACCTCCCGGAGTTTGAGCGGTCGTACCGGTACATCATCGACGAGTACGACGTGGCACCCCGGGACATCGCAATCTTCATGCCCTGTGCGGTCCGGAAACCCTATAGCCAGAGCCCCAGCCACCAGCTCATCCGGATGATCATCTCGCAGGTTCTTCTCCCGTCGCAGTACCATATCGTGATCTTCGGGACCTGCGGGATTGTCCCTGCCGAGCTCGAAGAGATGTACCCGTACGCCCATTACCGGTACATGCTGGGGAAATGCAATGAGGACAGGATCAAAGAGGACTTCCTCCGCATCGAGACGGAGCGGATCGCGGGCTATCTCGAAAAGACACGGAACATCTACACGTACCGCATCGGCTACTGCCTCGGGCTTTTCCGCGAATCGCTCGTCCGGGGATCGAAGGCAACCGGGGTGCCAATCGATCTCCTCCTCCCGACCCGGGACCTGATCACCAAAGTAATTGAGGAAGAAGACTGCGCATTCCAGGAAGGGAGCCTCTCCATGGAGAAGTACCTGGGAGAGTTCTGCGACGAGCTGATAAGGTTCAGGCATGCGCATTTCGGGACAGAAGAAAAATAAGCATTTCTACATTCCCGGGATAACGATGAATTACCCCGTTTTAAGGTGATCCTTTTTTCCGTGATATCTTTGAAGAATTTTACGAACGATTTTCGTACATGCTTTTCAGAGTAACCCACGGATAGAACATCATGAGAGAGGGAGGCCATGGCAAGGCATTACGGTTACAGATAAGACCGCATGAAACGGTGTCCGATAACGTCCGGGGGCCATGACAAGGCACGCCAATAGTTGCCCGGTACCCCGGTTGATCTGCGGGGAGATCTATCATGAGAGAAACGTTTTTGTCTTGCCGGTGTCGAAACACATAAATGCGGCAACATATCCACATGATGGTGGCGTGGTAGCATGAAAAAGATTGGTTGGATTTTGGCATTATTTTTCATGGCGTCACTATTTGCAGGATGCGTCACAAAATATCCTATCCCGGAAATAACCGTACGTGCCGGCACTGAGGATATTACCCCAATTGGATCCGGTCAGAGCTCGTTTGACGTATACACCGAAGTGTTCCAGGTAGAGAACCCGACGAACCGGACCTTTACCAACGTCGATATCCAGATGACTGTCACCCCGACAACGGCATTCTGCCATTCCCAGAAAAGAACGATAACGATCCCATCATTATCTCCCCTGCAAAAGAAGACGGAAGAGGTCTCGTTTTCCGAATTCAGCGACCTCGACTGCCAGTATACCTATACGTTCGATGTCTCATCCGAAAACCAGCAGTGAGTGTTAAAGAGTGTCATATAGATCCGGCCCCTGAATTTTTCGGGACGTTCACGAAAAACAACCGGCGACAAGGCTCTGGTTAACAGATTGCTGTTCATTTCATGGAGAAAAGTCCTCCACGAGCATTAAGAAACTTTTCTGGTAATTTTTCCGGAGCCGGCTTAATTGATCGTGTATCTATTGTGGGATAAGGATTGGGAATCCGGTCGCCAGCCGGCATCACGATGTGGAATAGTCCACCGGCGGTTTCTTTCGCTCCACTCTGACCCGCCCCTTCTCATCGGTCACGAGACCGAACCCGAGATCCCCGAGATACCTGCGGCTCCTGCCCGTCCCGTGGATCAGGAGCTCCACCAAGTCCTCCTTCTCATCGATATCCGTGTGGAGCCGGAAAGAGTCGATCACCTCGCAGGAAAGCCCTGCTTCCTCCGCGATCTTCTTGTGTTTTAAAAAACTCGTGCCATAATAATCGACATGAAACCGCGTGGGTTCCTTAAGAAAGATCACGTTAGTACCCCCGCCACGGCCGGGCACGACCGCCATATCACTTTGCGTCGAAATAATACGCGTTATGTCGGGGCCGGTGGCGAGCGGCAGGTCTGCCATGATGATGATCACCGGTCCTGCCGTCTGCGGAAGTACCTCGTTTAAGGTCTGGTTCAAATCCGCATCTGTGATCGTGATCTGGGTATCCTCGCTGTCATAGAGTTCCGTGGTAACAATGACCGGTGTGCAGTCTGCATCTTTTACCGCGTCGACCACGTCCGCGAGCATGACCCGGGCAAACTCTTCCCGTTCCGGTTGGTCGAGAAGACAGGAGAGCCGGGTCTTGGGATTGACGGGTTTGTAGGGGATTAATGCGTGGGGACACATGGCATACGCTGGTATGCAGGACGATCAGAAATAGATACTGATACAAGGGCAGATCTGTAACCCGGGACAAAACGGCGGGCCCTGCGCCGGTACCGCTGGCAGCGGCCGGGAGGATGCCGAGTACTTCCTATACCCGGGGAATCCCGCCTCCACCACTCCTGAACGCATCTTTCGGGATGTGAATCTCGAACCGTGCACCCGTGCCCGGTTCCCCGGTTTCGACGACCGTGATACCAGTGATGGCGAGGATCTCCCGCACGAGAAAGAGACCCCATCCGGTACGCCTGCCAAAACCGCGGTCAAAAATTCTCTCCTTATCAGCGGCAGGAATACCCCCGCCATTGTCCTGGACTACGAGTACTGCACCGCCATCTTCATCGATCAGAGATATCCTGACCTCAATAGTGGTGCTGCCATGGCGGATCGCATTGTCAGCCAGCCGGAAGATCGCCTTTTCAAAGAAGGGATCGGCAAGAATGAGCGCGTTTCCACAGGTCTCCGTGATATTGACCCCTTTAAGGTCAAGACTTTCGGTCGCGCTGCGGACAACCGAGCTGACGGATTGCCACCGTGGGGGTTCGTTCCCGAGGTTCTGGTAGTCCTTGGCAAACTGGAACTGCCGGCGGATCTTTTCGAGAGCAAACTGCTCTTTCTCCAGGAATGACTTCATCTTGGGATCTTCGATCATCATTCCCAGCAGCTCGTTATAGCCGTTGATCACCGTCAGCTGGTTCAGGACGTCGTGACGGGTGTCGCTCCCCACGAGGTTGAGTTTTTTATTGAGCCGTTCCACCTGCTCCCTGAGCCGCTGTATATCCAGCACTTTATCGATTGCCATCTGCAGGGTAGGGTACCACGTGGCCGCGGGCTCAGGCATTACCACGTATTCTGCGCGGTGCTGCAGGACTTCGCCAAAGACCCGTGGATCATAATGCGGGGAGATGATGATGACCGGGAGATTACTACCCCGCATCCGCAGGTTCTTTAAAAAGAGGAGGCCATCCTGCCCTTCTTCGTGCATGACGATGATGACCCCGGGATAACCGGTACGGCTCCGGTTGAATGTGACATCGGGTGATGACGAGGCAACGACAAGGTAGGTCCCGGTGCCGGTCAGGAAGTGTTCGAGCGCCATCCGCCGTTCCGTGTTTCCATCGATAAGGACTACCGGGGTCATACGAAGTCACATTTGCCGCTGTAAAGCCAGTACCAGTATGTTGGGCCTGCCTCCTATAAATGTCATACCGGCCGTGTGGCGGCGGGAAATACCGCCAGATTTTAACCTCTTTAAGAGGAACCGGTATGCATGGAGCGCCGGGTGATCACCTATTCCCGCAACGTATTTCTGCCTCTCACCACGGTCTGCCGTAACCGATGCGGGTACTGCTCGTTCCGCACGCCGGTGCAGGAAGGGTGCCTCATGGACCAGGAGGATGTGGAGCGTGTCCTCGGGCATGGCGCCCTGATGGGGTGTACCGAGGCGCTCTTTACCTTTGGTGAACGCCCGGAAGAGGAACCGGGGTTTGAGCTATATATCCGAAGGGCCGGATACGCCACGATCCTTGATTATTGTGAGGCTATGTGCCGGCTGGCCATCCGGCACGGGATTCTCCCCCATACCAATGCCGGGATCCTCACGTACGGTGAACTGGAGCGGCTCCGGCCGGTTAACGCGAGCATGGGGCTCATGCTCGAGACCACCGCTGACCTGCCGGCACACGCTGCATCGAAAGGCAAGTCTCCGGAAGTACGGCTTGCGATGATGGAGGACGCGGGAAAACTCAGAATCCCATTTACCACGGGCCTCCTGCTCGGTATCGGCGAGACAGGGGGGGACCGCGAGGAGTCGCTCCTCGCGATCTGCGAAATTCACCGCCGGTACCGTCACATACAGGAAGTGATCCTCCAGAACTTCTGTCCCAAGCCCGGCACACCGATGGCCGGCTTCCGCGTCCCGGATACCGGGGAGATCTGCGCCACGATCCGGATGGCCCGGGAGATTCTCCCGCGGGAGATCGCCATCCAGATCGCCCCCAACCTGATCGATGCAAAAAAGCTCATTCCCTGCGGCGTTGACGACCTTGGCGGCGTGTCGCCGGTCACGATCGATTACGTGAACCCTGAATATCCGTGGCCTGCGATTGAGGATCTCCGGGCCATCGTGGGCGATGCGGAGCTTCGCGAGCGTCTCTGCATCTACCCGCAGTTCATAGGACGGGGCTGGTATGACCCCGGTTTGCAACCCCTAATAAACCGGCTCGCACAAACCATTAGGACAGGGAGCGGGTGACCCGTGAAACAGCAGAAACTCCTGTACACTGGCAAGGCCAAGTCGGTCTTCCGGACTGATGTGAAGGGAACACTGATCGTCGAATTCAGGGATGACATCACGGCATTTGACGGCGGCAAGAAAGACGTCCTCAGGAATAAGGGCAGCTACAATGCCGGGGTCTCGGCGTTCTTTTTTGGGTTCCTTGAAATGCATGGTATAAAAACGCATTTTATCAGGATGATCGACGGAAACAGGATGGCTGTCCGGGAACTTGCCATGATCCCCCTCGAGGTGATCGTGCGCAATCTCGCGGCCGGTTCGGTCGTCCGCACCTACCCGTTCACAAAGGGGATGACTTTCAATCCGCCCGTTATCGTGATCGATTACAAGGACGATTCCCGGCATGACCCGATGCTCAATGACGATCTTATCGTAGCGCTCGGGCTTGTCACGCCGCGCGAGCTGAAGAGGATCAAGGCGATCGCGCTGAAGGTCAACGAACTCCTGTCGGAACTCCTTGCCGCACGGGGCATCACACTCGTGGACTTCAAGATAGAATTCGGGAGACGGGGTAAATCTATCTGTCTGGGGGACGAAATCAGCATGGACTCGATGCGCCTCTGGGATAAAAAGACCGGGGAATCGCTCGACAAGGATGTATACCGGTTTGATATGGGAGATGTGATGGCAACCTACAACCGGGTCGCGGCGCGGATTGCCGGCCCGGAAACAGGGGAGGCCCATGCCAAAAAAACGGCAGATGTGAGGAGCACGAAACCATGAAATTTGATGTGAAGATCACGGTGGGCCTGAAAGAGGGAATGCTTGACCCGGAGGCAACGACCATCCGGAATGCGATCAGGAACCTCGGAGCAGGGCAACGTGCTCGCAATGATGCCCCACCCGGAGCGTGCCTCTGAGGCAGCGCTGGGATCTGAGGATGGCAAAAGAATCTTCGAATCGATGATTCTCGCTATCGAGCGCAAAGCATAATGTATCGGGACGGGAAAATTGTTTTCAGGTGGTAAGACCGGGAAACGGCTGGAATATCATGGCAGAAGAGAACGCGGCTGAAGCGGATATGCTCAGGTGGGCAAAGGCTGTTGCAAAGAAAAACGGGTGGGTGCTCAACCCGGATGAAAAACATCTCGGGGTCGTGATCCGGGGTCTCGTTCGGAACAAGGGTAAATTCGGCAGGGCGTACTGCCCATGCCGCCTCAGGAGCGGGGACGACGAGAAAGACCGCGCCATTGAATGCCCGTGTATCTACCATGAAGATGAGATCACCAAAGAGGGCCACTGCCACTGCCTGCTCTATTTCAAAAAACCGTAAAACGGAAATCCTTTTTGAGTCTTTTCCGATATGGACGACACTGCCACCTTCCCGGTCCCGGTACGCATCACCGGCCTTCCACCGGTCATCGGCACTGCTCCGGGAACGCTCGTTCTCGGGAGCTTCCCCAGCGTCCTGTCCCTCTGCCGTCGCGAGTACTATGCCAACCCGCGGAACCAGTTCTGGAGGATCACCGGGGAGATCTTGGGGAGCGACCACCGGCTCCCTTATGCTGTCCGCGCCGCCCGGCTCGGGGAACACCGGGTTGCGCTCTGGGATGTCGTCCACTCCTGTTATCGGGATGGAAGTGCCGATGCAGCGATCCGTGATCCGGCCTTCAATGATATTGCAGGTCTCCTTGATGCCCACCGGACCATCCGGTGCATACTCCTGAACGGGCGCGCCGCCGGGATGTACTTTTCCGGGCTTGACCTGTGCCTGCCGGAACCGGTGACCGTCTGTATCCTGCCATCGACAAGCCCGGCAAACGCCCGGTACCCATTATCGGAAAAGGTGAAGCGGTGGGAGGTCATCCGTGCACCGCAGTGAAAAATGAGGTGGCGCAGGGTTTCAGCGTTCGATCCGGAATTTCAGGAAGATCACGTGATAAATGGCGTAGAACCCGCAGAGCACTGCTGCCGTGTACCCGAGGATGGCGATCCACATGACCTCGTTTGGCAGGTTGAGCGGGGAGGCGAGGAGCACCAGTGACGACCCGACCACCAGTGCGGCCACAACAAGGCCAATCATGATCTTGTCGCTGGCACGATCGAGAGCCATCTGCAGTTTCTGCAGGTCGGTCGCGACCAGTTCGATCCTGACCGTGCCGGTCGAGAGCCGTCGCAACATCAGGTTCAGATTGCGGGGCATGTCGAATGCAGCATCCACCGCTTCCATGAGGGAATTGGAGGCACGCTTCATATAGGCAGCAGAGAGGGTGTTGGATTCGGCTAGCCTTTTGATATAGGGAGTGATCGCGTCGCCAAAATTGAATTTCGGGTCGAGCCTGACACCGATATCGAGCGCCATCACAACGACTTTGAGAAGAAGCATAAGGCTCATCGGCACTTTGAGGCTGTAGCGCCGCATTGCGTCGGTGAGCTCACTGACGACAAGCCCGAAATTGAAGTCCGCAATCCCGTTACCGCCCCCGTAATCATGCATCATGATATAGAGATCGTCGCGGAGCGGTTCGCGGTTCTCCTCGGCAATGACGATGCCGAACCCTTCCAGCGACTTCAGGATCATCTCGATATCGTCGGTCATTATGGCGAAGAGTAAATTGATAAAGAGCTGCCGTTTCTCCGGCCGGAGAATGCCGACGATCCCGAAATCCAGGAAGACAATGTCGCCGTTCTGCGTAACCAGCAGGTTGCCGGGGTGCGGGTCGCCATGGAAGAAACCATCCTCGAAGATCATCTTCAGGTATGCCTGGAACCCGCGGACGCCAATATCATGCGGGTCAAGCCCCATGGCCGCGATCGCATCCGGGTTATCGATTCGGACGCCGTCGATAAATTCCATCACGAGCATGCGGGACGAGGTATATTCCCAGTAAATCCTTGGGAAGCGGATTCCGGACACGTCTTTAAAATTCCTTGCCATCCGTTCGGCATTCCGGCCGTCGCGGGTGAAATCCAGCTCCTTTCGTATCTGCTGGGCGAAGTCCTGTACCATGCCGGTCGGGTTGTAGATCCGGCTCTCCGGGTACACGGCTTCGATCCTCTCTGCCATGGACTTGAGGATGCCAAGGTCGTTCTCGATGAGCTCCGGTATCCCGGGCCGCTGGATCTTGAGCGCCACCGGTGTGCCGTCTTTCAGCACGGCACGGTGTACCTGTGCGATCGATGCAGATGCGACCGGCGTCTCGTCAATTTCGCAGAACCAGTCTTCGGGATTGGGGCAGACCTGGTGGATCACCGCAAGAACCTCGGCGTACGGCAGAGGTTTTGCGTGGTCCTGCAGCTTCTTGAGCTCTTCAATAAGTTCCGGCGGCAGGATCTCAGTCCTCGTGCTCATGATCTGCCCGAACTTGACAAAAGTCGGGCCGAGCTCTTCGAGGGCGAGCCGTATGCGCACGTAGATTGTGGAGCTGTCCGGCTCCTTTTCTGTACCGGGAAGACGGAACCGGGTCTTGTCCGGGAATATCTTCTCCAGCGCAATACCAAAACCGTACTTGCTCAGGATATCGATAATCTGCGCATACCGCCGGATACGGGTGACCATGGGTATAAATTACACGTCCGGATACTTAAGAAGTGTTTTTACCTCATAGTAAAAATTGAAAAAATTGGCTCTGGAGAAAAACTTGGTTCATTCGTCAATCTATAAACCGTTGTAAGGGGTTATTGCAGAGTAAATGGGGGTGTCATAGTGGCGGGAGCAATGGCGACACCTGAGGAAGCCTCCGGGAGCGTTGAGAATTTTTTTTATGATTTCTGCGGAGCCATTAGTACCCCCATCTGATTGTCACAAAATTATCGGCAGGAAGTACATGAGATTTTTTCATGCAGTTATCCATGACAATGTTCACGGTGGATAACCGGAGTAGTTAAAAAACCGATACGGGTATGAGACTTCCGGTATTATTCGATTGCGTCATGCAGGGAGAGATCGTCCTCAAAATAGTGTTCGGAAATGCCTTTGAGAGGCAGTTTCCGTACATAATTGTACGAGCGTGAGATGATGTTGGCCATCTGGTTTGGATCCGGGTGTCCCGCAACCCATCTCCCGATATCGGCTGCGCTGGTTGATTCATAAGTAAATTTAGCATAAGGGGATATTTTTTCCACCTCATTTGATGCGATATCCCCTTATTAAAAAAAAACGTTATGAATTTTCCGGCTCAAGAGGGGAGAGGGGTTTGAAATATGCGAAAAGTGTCGATCTTTCCCGGAATTATTTGTGCGTAAAGTACGCCCGGACCCCCTCATTGTCTGCTGCATCGATCCGGACAAATCCGATCCGCTCAAACTGCACGACTCTATCCAGCTCCCTCAGTACCGCCGGTTCGCAGACGCCGGACAGTCCGCCCTCCTGTGTAACAAGGGTGCAGGGAAGGGTATTTTCGGCCGGCAGCCACTGGACGATGGGTGCCTTTGCCGCACGGGCATCCGCGAGGGAGTCACCCCCGTAGGAGAATGAGGGGGTGTCGTCATCCCACGCGATCTTCACATTGAAGAGATCCTTGAGCCGGACCATCGCTGGACCGGGCGTGACCTCCCTCTTCGGAAGAACCAGCGTGCCTTTGCTGCTTATAGAGAGGACTGCCATCGCATTATCCGGCACGAGTTCACACTTCGGGAGGAAGACGGTTCCGGTGAACTCCAGAGTGCGTAAGCCCCGGGCTGCATCCCCTGGATGGAGCATCGCGTGTGCGGTGCGTTTCGGTGCACCTTCGATCGTCATAGCGACCGGATCCGGCACAAAGAAATACCGGTTCGCGACCGGATCGACAATCTTCCTGTTCTCGGCATACAGGTTGTCCCACGAGAACGAGATATCGGTCTCACCGACCCCAATGGCAAGCATCGCACTCTTCACGGCATCCGGGCTGATCCCCCGCCTCGCAAGCGCCCGCAGGGTGCCGAGCCGGATATCGTCCCAGCCGGTATACCTCCCGTCCTGGATCCCGAGGCGCATCTGGGACGTGGAGAGGATCACCCCCTCGATCCCCATCCTGCCGTAGTGCCGGTAGACGGGCACCTCCCAGCCGAAATGGTCGTAGATGAAGCGCTGCCGGCGGGTATTTGCGATATGGTCCTTGCCGCGGATGACGTGGGTGACGCCCAGCAGGTGATCGTCGGCGACCACCGAAAAGTTCATGAGAGGGTACACGTGCGCATCCACTCTCGGGTGTTTCGGTGAATCGAGAATCCGGAACGCCGGGAAGTCGCGCATTGCCGGATCCGGGTGGGAGAGGTCGGTCTTCACCCTGACTGATGCCCCACCCTCACGGAAGGTATGATCCAGCATTTTCTCCCAGAGTTCGAGGTTTTTTTCCACGTCCTGATCCCGGCAGGGGCACGCGGTCTTTGCCTGCCTGAGCTCCTTAAAGCGTTCGTTCTCGCAGGTGCAGACATAGGCCCCGCCCCGTTCGATCATCTGCCGGCAGAGGTCGTAGTACAGCGGCAGCCGGTCGCTCTGGGTGACAGTCTCGGTGATCCCCAGCTCCAGCCACGCGATGTCCTCTTTCACCATCCCGTAGGCATCGGGGTCCACCCGTTTGGGGTCCGTGTCCTCGATCCGGAGGATGTACCCGCCGCCGTACTGCTTCACGTACGCATCGTTGAGCACGGCGGCCCGGGCATGCCCGATGTGGAGCGGCCCGGATGGGTTGGGTGCAAACCGCATGACCACGCCCTTTTCCGCACGTTCGAGTTCCGGCAGGGCGTTCCTGCGCTCCTGCTTCAGGAAAAGCGCCGCGTATTTCTCCGGTGCGAGTGCCTGCAGCCGGGTAACCCGTTCGTCTGCGGACAGTGCGGCAACCTCCGCGATGGCATCCTGCGCGAGTGCCGCGATCTCCTTTGACCGGCTCCGCAGCTCGGGATGCGCACCCATCACCATCCCGATCACGGCACCGCGTTGCGGCACCCCGCCGTGCTTTACCGCGTTCTGGAGAGCACAGAGAAAGAGTGCCTCCTTCGGATCGCCTTCCGCCATCCTAGAAGCTCCGGGTCACGAAAAACTCGCCGATGTCCATCAACAGCTGGCGCTCATCCGACACCGGAAGCAGGGAGAGCAGGCGGTTGCTGTCCGCCACGAGATCGGCAGCTACCTTCCGGACCTCGTCGATCACGCCGGCACCGGTAAGCTCGTCGATCGCGGCGCTGATATCGGCGGCGGAGAGATCGCGCCGGTATTTCGTCAGGTCGATGCCCTTCCCGCGGGCCCGGATCATGATCAGGGTCTGCTTGCCCTCCCGGAGATCCGACGCACGATCCTTGCCGCTCTGTGCCGCCGGAGTCAGGAGATCGATGAGATCGTCCTGGATCTGGAACGCGATCCCGGTATTCAGCCCGAAATGGTACAGAGCTTTCACCTGCCGGCTGTTGCCGCCGGCAAGGATCCCGCCGATGCCGGCGGCTGCCGCATACAGGGCGCCGGTCTTTTTCCGGACCATCTCCATGTACTCCCCTTCCATCACATCCGTCCGGTGCGCAAACGACATATCCATGTGCTGCCCTTCGCAGATATCGGCGCTGGCGCGGGCCAGCATGGAGACCGAACGGATCTTCGCGTCGTCACCTGCCGCCGAACGGCAGATAAACTCGAAGGCCCGTGCATAAAGAACGTCCCCGGCAAGAATACCGGTCGGCATGTCCCATTTCGTATGTACCGTCGGGACGCCCCGGCGCATCGAATCATCATCCATGATATCGTCATGGATGAGCGTGAACGTGTGGGTAAGTTCGAGCGCCAGCGCAGCGGGCATGACATCCGAAGAACTCCCGCGTTTTACTGCGTCTGCCGCGAGCATAACGACAGCGGGGCGGAGGCGTTTGCCGCCGGCAGTCAGCAGGTGGGCGGATGCCTTGTTCAGGTCCCCAACCGAATCTCCGAAATACCGGTCGATCATGATATCGATCTGCCGTGCGACCGTTTCCAGGTACGGTGTAAGTTCCGGCATCCCCGTTCTCCCTGTCAGTTCAGTTTGAGCCGCTGCCCGTTCCGCAGCATGTGCACATCGCTCTGGGCCGTGTAGCCAAGGTCTCCCGCAAACTCTGTATACTCCGCCGTCATCTTCAGGCTGCCGTGAGCCGGGATGATATGCTGCGGGTTCAGGAGGTGGACGAACTCGTAGTGATCCTCGCGGTACGCGTGACCGCTCACGTGGACGTCCTCGAAGAGGCGGGCGCCCGCCAACCCGAGATGTGCCTCGACCATGTACCGCTGCCCGAAGTTCATAGGATTGGGGATCACGTTGGCCGAGAAGATCACCTTGTCCCCCTTTGCCAGCTGGAGCGGCGTATCCCCAAGCGCGACACGGGTGAGGATCGACCCCGGTTCTCCCTGGTGGCCGGTGACGATCGGGAGGAACTTGTCCTTGCCCGCCTTCACTATTCGTCGCAGGGTGCGGTCGACCGTCCTGCGGTTGCCAAAGACGCTGGTGTCCGGGGGGAACGAGACCAGTTTCATCTGCTCCGCAGTGACGGAGTATTTCTCCATCGAGCGGCCGAGAAGCACCGGTTTTCTCCCGATCTCGTGGGCACATTCCGCGAGGGTCTTGACCCGTGCAATATGCGATGAGAACGTCGAGACGAGAATGGCGTTCTTGTCATCCTCGTAACTGGTGATGATATCCCGCACCAGGTCGCGGGCGATACGCTCGCTCGGGCACCGGCCCGGGCGGCTTATGTAGGTGCTCTCCACGATCAGGGCGAGCACGCCTTCCTTCCCGATCTGCCGCAACCGTGCGAAGTCCGGCGGTTCACCGATCACCGGTGTCCGGTCGAGCTTGAAATCGCAGGCATAGACGATCGCGCCGTGGGGCGTATGGAGCACCGGCGTTACGGTGTCGATGATGGAGTGCTGTGTCCGGACGAATTCCAGCACGAGGTTCTGCGAGATCGTGTAGCGCTGGCCCGGCCGGAGGGCGAAGAGCTTGTTGTTCACACCGAATTTCTGCTCGCCGGAGATCTGCTGCCGGATCAGTTCCGTCGCGTACGGGCTCGATATGATGGGCGCATTGTAGCGGTGCGCCAGTTTCGGGACTGCCCCGATATGGTCGAGATGCCCGTGCGAGCAGACGATCGCCTTCACGGTTCCCTCGACCGAGTTCATCATTGTGTCGTCAGGGATCGCCTTGATCTTGATCAGGTCAAGGGAATGCATATTCTCGATCTCCGCATCCTCATGGATCATCACCTGATCCAGGCGGATACCCATGTCAAAAATGACAATTTCTTTCCCGCAGCGGACTGCGGTCATATTCCGCCCGACCTCGTCGTATCCGCCCACTGCTATGATTTCTATATCCATTTTTGTTCTCCTGATTGCTGTGGTATATCTGTAATGAAAAATTTTCTTTGATGATGTCAGTTATCGCCTTAACCGGTCCGGATCGTCACGCCCGATCATCTGACGGGTTTTTCCCGTCACGTACAGGTGCGCCTTCCGAAGGTCCGCGACCCGCGCCGCGCCCGCAAGGAACATCGTCACGGCCAGTTCGCGGTGGATCGCTTCGACCCGTTCTGCGAGCATGTCGTCACCGGCAAGCGCCGGCTTCAGGAGCGGGAGGGCCATTCCGCAAAGGTCTGCCCCAAGCGCGAGGCTCTTTGCGATGTCCAGGCCGGTCCGTATGCCGCCCGATGCGATGACCGGGCTGCCCGTGGAAAGCACTTCCGCGAGGCTCACGACCGTGGGGATGCCCCAGCCGGTGAGGTCCTCGCCCAGCGATTTGAGGGGCCGGTCCTCTTTTCTCCGGCTCTTTTCCGCGCGGACGCTCTCGACTGCCGCCCATGATGTGCCTCCCCAGCCACCGATGTCGATTGCGCGGACTCCGGCTCCCCAGCACTGCCGTGCGGTCTCGGCCGATATGCCGCAGCCGGTCTCTTTTACGATGACCGGCGTCTTTATTCCGGCACAGAGCGCCTCGATCGCGGCGAGGCAGCCGCCCGCGTTGTGATCCCCTTCCGGCTGGATGGCTTCCTGCAGGAAGTTTAGGTGGATTGCAAGAGCGTCCGCCCCGATCATCTCGACCGCTTCCTCCGCCCATGCTATCCCATGATCACGAAGCTGGACGGCGCCAAGGTTGGCGACCAGGAACGCATGGGGGGCCTCCTCGCGGACCACGGAAAACGTGTCCGCAAGACGCGGGTTCTCGAGTGCGGCCCGCTGCGAACCGACACCCATCCCGATCCCGAAGCGCTCCGCGATGCGGGCAAGACAGGCATTTGTCTCTTTTGTCTCCGGATGACCGCCGGTCATCGCCGATATGAAGAGGGGGGAAGAGAAATGGTGCGAGAGGAAGCGGGTGGAAAGGTCGATATTTCCCATGTCGCATTCCGGTAACGCGTTATGGACGATCCTGATGTCACCGAACCCGGCATCGCCGCGCTCGATATCCTCCTCCGCGCAGATGCGCAGGTGGTCGAGCTTGCGGGACGAAGTAAACCGCTTCTTGTTATCCATGCTTCCTTACGCTCCCCTGACTCTCGTCCCGCCATGGTCGCTTCCTCTCAGGAAGTCCCCGACCCGCGAGACATGGAATATGTCAGACCCGATGCCCGCATCAGCAAGCCCGAGCAGTTCATCGATTTTTCCTTTCATTCCACCGGTTACATCGGTATGTGACGAGTTGCCGATATGGAGGGCGGACGCCGTCTCCCGGGTGATCTCCGGTATGACGCGCCCCCCATCCAGCACTCCCGGTACATCGGTGGCGAGCCCCACGCGGCTGCAGTGCAGGGCAACCGCTAAGTACCTCGCGAGCTGGTCGCCCGATACGATGCAGGCCCCGTCTGTCAGATCCATCACCACGTCGCCGTGGATCACAGGAACCATCTCCAGCTCAAGCATCTGCTCAAGGTGCCGGCACTCAAAGGCGACAAGCCGCCCCCGGTCCGCAACGCCCGCATGGAGAGGGTGGATGCCGATCGCCGGCACTCCCTGCTCCCGCAGAGCTAGAACGACGGCCTCGTTGAGATCGCTGACCGCCCGGTTGGTGACGTAAATTCCCTCCGTCCTGCCGGCAACCGCACCTTGGTCGAGCCGGTAGCGCTTTGCTTCGGGATGGCCGCAGGAGCCCGCACCATGGACGATCAGCATATCGCATCCCGTTGTTTCAGCAAGGGTACGGGCGATAGTCCCCAGCCGGTCATGGTTGATGGCGCAATCCCCATGCTTGTCAGTGATCACGCTGCCGCCCAGTTTCAGGAGTATACGGTCAGGCATTCTTCTCCTTCCGTACACCCTCGGTATCGATACCGGTCACAATCGCCCTTGCCTCGCATGCCTCGATCGCCCGGGCGACCCGGTGCCGGATCGGTTTGGCACACAGAGCAACCATGCAGCCGCCGCCCCCCGCCCCCGTGATCTTCGCCCCGAATGCCCCCGCCGACCGTGAGGCGAGCACGAGCCGCGAGAGCTGCGGGTGGCCGACCCCGAGCGCCTCGAGGAGCGCGTGGTTTATGTCCATATAGTAGCCGAGTTCCTCCGGGTTGCTGAGGTGGTGAATCGCCGCGAGGCTTACCCCTTCTATCGCATCGAGAATTGGATCGATGATCTCCGGCTGCCGTTTCCGGAGATTGCTGACCTGTTCCACCATCTTTGCCGTGCTGTGCGAGACCAGCGAATCGCCGATGACGAGATGCATGTTCTGGGGCGGGAGCCGCCTCCGCGAACTGCCGGTGATGAGAACGATCCCGCCGAAGGCGGAGACCGTCGTATCGGTGGGGCTTGCCCGCCCTTTCTGCACCTTCTTTTCGATCTCAAATGCCATGTTGGCAATGTCCTCCCGGCTCCGGCCCAGCGTGAATTCGTCGTTGATCGCAGAGAGTGTTGCGACCGTAACAGCGGCAGACGACCCCAGTCCTGAGGAACTAGGCATCTGAGAGTTGATATAGACGCTGCCAGTCACGCCCGTCGCCTCGAAGCAGTTGTCGATGTATGGGGATTTGGCCCTCTGGGGGTGCCGGGTCTTCCGCACCGTCACGAACACGCGGGGCTTGATCGCCATGGCGATGCCCGGCTTTCCGTACACCACCGCATGTTCACCGAACAGGAAGACCTTGCCCGGCGCACTCCACGTTGCCAACCTATATCACCGCAATAGCTGCGTACCCCACGACCTCACGCCGGTCTCCTGTCACATCCCCGCTGGTCGCATACTTTATCAGGTGTCCCGCCGTCGCGCCGAGGCTCCTGCAGGCGACCACCATCGCGCCGATCGGGCCGTACCCGCAGGCAGTTACGCCCTTTTCCTGGATCCGCCGGTAGAATTCCTGGACGTCAAGTCTCTCCAGCGCCCCGATGGCATAGAGATCCCCGTCCCGTGCCTTCTGCTCTGGCACGTAGTGCGAGAAGTCGCTGGATGCCACGATCCTGATCTCCCGTTTTGTACGTCTGACCGCCGCGGCAATCTTCTCGGCGACCCGCGTCATACTGGTGGAGTCCTGTTCACCCATCATCACCGGCGCGATAAGCGCCCGCGGGAACCGGTACTTGATAAACGGCATCTGCACTTCAAGCGAATGCTCGTCCCGGTGGGAGAACTCGTCAATCTCGATCTCGAGTGCATCGACGAACTCCGTGTCCGTATCGACAACGCCAAGAGGCGTCTCCCACGGTACAGCGGAGGCGCAGGTGATATACCCGCGGTGGGAGGGGCCAATGACAACAAAGGTCCCGGAAAAACCGGGCGGAAGAGCCGAAAACGCATGGGCTGCGACCTGGCCGGAGTAAATGTACCCGGCATGGGGTGAGACGATGCCCCGGGTTTCTCCGCCCTGATCGGTTCCGGAGAAGAATTTCCCCAGCAACTGCTCGAGGTGGGAGGGGTCCTTTGGGTAGAACATGCCCGCCACTGCGCACGTACGCGTCTTCATCGAATCAACCCTCTGGTTGTTCTGTTATATCTAACGATCGGTCACCTGTTAAACTGGTGACCACGTCAGATATCGGTCTCGAAGTCTTCCTGGGTGAGCCCCGTCGGGATGCCACGGAGTTTCAGCATTTCGCGGGTGAGGAGGAAGTAGATCATCGAGAGCGCTTTTCTTCCCTTGTTGTTGGTCGGGATGACGAAGTCAACAAACTTGGTCATGTTATTGGTATCGCAAAGGGCAACCACCGGGATACCGCACTGCACAGCCTCATTGATGACCTGTGCGTCCCCGATTGGGTCGGTAACGACAACGACCTGCGGCTCGATATAACCGTCAAGCACGGGGTTTGTCAGAAGACCCGGGATGAACCGCCCGGTCGCTGACATCGCACCGATAGTGTCGGCAAACTTCTTGGCCGGGTACTGGCCGTACTGCCGTGAAGTGACGACGAGGATATTGGGAGCCTCGTACTGGTTGAGGAATTTTGCCCCGGTCTTGATCCGTTCATCGGTCTCACGGATATCGAGGATATACAGCCCGTCACCCCGGACCCGGTAGATGAACTTCTTCATGTCCTTGCTCTTCTGCTGTGTGCCAATGTGGACACCGGCGGCAAGGTATTCCTCGACCGGGATGAGCGGTTCTTTGAGTTCGATTTCCATCTCGTTAACTGTGGTCATAGTTGTTCCTCTATGCGTATGAGTTCGTTTAGTTTTGCAATGCGTTCGCCGCCCACGATACCGCACTTCAGGAAAACACAGGAAAATGCGGTGGCAAGGTGCGCGATCGTCGTGTCCGTAGTCTCGCCGGAACGGTGGCTCATCACCGTGTCAAGCCCATGGGTATGGGCGAGGCGGACAGCCTCAAAGGTATCGGTCAGCGTTCCGACCTGGTTGGGTTTGATCAGGACGCAGTTCGCGGAATCCTTCTCGATCCCCTGTATAATGCGGTCGACCTGCGTGACAAAGATGTCGTCCCCGCACAGCAGGCACCGGTCGCCTATCTGGCCGTTGAGTTCGGCAAACGCGTCAAAGTCGTCCTCCCGGATGGGGTCCTCTACATAGACGAGCTCGTATTTGTCCACGAGTTCGGCAATGTACGCAACCTGCTCTCCGGTTGTGCGGACCCGGTCGCGGTACTGGTATCCCTCGCCGTTCCACATCTGGCTCGACGCCACGTCGATGCCCATATCGACCGAGATATTCATCTCGTCTGCGACACGTCCGGTCGCCTCGGCAATGAGCTCAAATGCAAGGGCATCGTCGATCTGCGGCGCCCACGCACCCTCATCACCCTTGCCGGCGGCTATACCACGTTTCTTTAAAAGTTCTTTTACCGTCCGGTGGACGGCGGCGTTGGCAAAGACCGCCTCTTCCGCATCCGCTGCGTCACGGGGGACGATGAGGAATTCCTGGATCTCCGTCGCGTTTGCCGCATGTGCACCGCCACCGATCACGTTACCCAGCGGGAGTGGCAGTTCCTTGACAAATGCCCCGCCGATATACCGGAAGAGCGGGAGCCCCAGAGCTGAAGCGGCTGCTTTCGCGTTGGCGAGCGAGAGCGCGACTGCCACGTTCGCACCGATCCCGGAAAAATTCGCGGTACCGTCAATATCCCGGAGCTGCTCGTCAAAACCCTCCTGGTCATATGCATCGAGACCGATAAGGGCCGGCACCACGTTTTCGAGAGCATGCTCTACTGCCTCGCGGGGAGGCCGGACCCTTGCCTCCATCGAGCCGGTACTGGCCCCGCTCGGTGCTGCAGCCCTGCCAAACCCGGTGGCCGTATGGACGTCAGCTTCGACCGTGGCGTTCCCCCGGCTGTCCAGGATGATCCGCAACTCTATTGCCTCTATGGTCGTCATGCTGTTCTTTAGTCTCCTACTTTCTCTTTACGGTAATGGGGATGACGTTTTTGTTGAATTCCTCGATGGCGATCTCCAGGGGATCGATCCGTGAAGTGGTGGTAAGTAATGGAGCACCCATTGATATCTGCAGAGCCCTTGCTCCTATGATCCGCGCCCGTTCATACCGGGTATACGTCTGCGCCTGCATTCCTCGTCCTCAAAATTATTCCATGCGATCTACAGTTGGAAAATGGGGTCGCTGAGATTCGAACTCAGGTCACTGCGTCCCGAACGCAATAGGATAGTCCAGGCTACCCCACGACCCCTCGATCGTATCACTGGTACGGGTTGAGCTCATCAATGATCTCTTTGTGGGTCAGGAGCATACGCCGGCAGCAGTACCGCGAAATACCGAGATCGTCAAGGATCTTTTTGGGATCCTCGCCTTTCTCCCGGCGCGCCTTGAACTCCTCCCACGCCGTGGAAATAGGCTTTCCACAGGTGAAACATCGTACGGGTATCAAGATTTTCGACCTCTCATCATATCTGTTATCTTAACGATAAGACTTTTGGAATTTTTTGCGTGCACCGCGACCGTGCGGCTTTTTCGTCTCTTTCTGCCGGGAATCGTTCACAAGGAGGGTCCGGTCATAGTTGAGGTAGATGTCCTTGATCTGGGGGTCGTTTGTCCATTTCAGGATACCCCGGGCAAGTGCCGTGCGTACCGCCTCAGCCTGTCCCATCACCCCGCCGCCGGATACATCGATGGTGACATCGATACCATTTGCCGCACTGGGCACCAGCAGCAGCGGCTCCGCGATCTTCATCCGGGTCGTCTCGGTGCCGAATTTTTCGAGCGGTACAGAGTTGATCCGGATCATGCCTTTACCGGCCTTTAAAGTCGCCCGTGCGATTGCCGTCTTGCGTTTTCCGCTTGTGTTGATGATCTTTACCATAGTGGCCACCTTAGAATTTCGCTCCGAGTGCCGTGCAGACTGCACCGAGTGTGACAAACTGCGGGTTGTTCAGCCGGTTCATGTGTACCTCTTCGGGAACTTCCATTTCCTTACCGGCAAACTGGACCGGGACACCTACATAACACCGGATACGCCTGAGCGCATCGACACCACGGGGGCGCTTGTAGGGGAGCATACCGCGGATCGTGCGTTTCAGGATATGGTCCGGCCGCCGGGGGAAATACGGGCCCCAGTCAGCTGAGCCCCGGACGCGCTTGTGGTAGTAGTTGCCCAGCACGCGTGCACGGCTGCCGGTGATGATGGTGTTTTCCACGTTCACGATCGCGATCTCTTCATTGGCAAGCGCCCGCCGGGCAACGATGCTCGCAAGCCTCCCGACAATGAGCCCGTCTCCATTGATTACGGTAACCATGTCAGATTTCACCTCAGGATCCGGACACCGCTTCCTTTCGGGTTGTCCTGCAGGAGCTGTTCGATGGTCATGCACTGCCCTTTCGCGTCCCGGATCTTGCTGGTCGCCGATTCGGAGAAATTCAGCGCCGCGATCTTCACGGACTGCTCCAGCACACCGCTGCCCAGCACCTTGCCGGGGACGATGATCGTCTCGCCGGTGTGGGCATACCTGTTGATCTTTGAGAGATTGACCTCCGCGTAATTCCTGTTTGAGGTCTCCAGCCTGCCCGCGATCTCGCGCCAGATCTTTGCCTCATTCTCCCGTGAAGTATTCTTCAGGAGCGCTATGAGGCTGCTCAGACGGGGGTTCGTTTTCTCCACGATTCTCGTCATTTCTTTTCCTCTCCTGAAATTTCGCCTGTCTGTTTTTCCAGCTCGTCTGACTGGTCCCTGATAAACATGATCGCCCGTTTCATAATCTCCAGGACGGGCAGAGACCCGTCGCCCTCGACCACGAAAATAAAGCGGTCTGGCTCTGCGGAGATCCTGATCGCGGGATCTTCACCAATCCCGCTGGCCATGCATGCCCGCTCACAGAGCCGGCACATGGAACAGTCAGAAAGTTTGCCGCTCACGACTTCGACTTTCCTGCCTTTTGCCACAAGGACGCCCCGGGGGCATTCGTCCACGCACATGCCGCAGGCATCGCAGGCATGGCTGATGGCGATGACGGGCTGGTTCTTGTACCCGCATACCAGCGTCGGCTGCCACTTTGCATGCACTTTCCCGGTGTTGAGAACGGCACGCGCCTCAATGACCAGTTTCTGCCCTTTCGCAAGTTTCACGATCGGGATATTGTCATGGACCGGGACGGCTTCGGGATCCTGCGGGATCAGGTCACTTGAGAGGACCGTTTTCGGGCCCTCAACGCTCAGCGTATAGGTGACTGTGCAGGCCGGGCATCCTGCCCCGCCGCACGTGCACGCGTCCTTGGTCGTATAGGTAGCGAGATCTGTCCTGATGGGGATAAGCCCGAGCCGGTGCGCCAGCATTTCATCGAAGAGAGCGCTCGTGTTGTCGTAGATGCGCACATCCTCGATGGCAAGGGTCGGCACTTCTCCGATCATTGCCCGCCGGAAGGCATTGGCAAAGCCGGTCTTTACCCCGGACAGGGTAAACCGTGCAAGAGTGCTGTCCAGACTTGCGAATTCGATCTCCATCACACTCTCCTTCCCCGCCTGCCACCCTTCGGGCGGCACGAATCGTGCGGGACGGGCGTGACATCTTCGATACGGCCGATGCGCATACCGGCGCGGGCGAGCGCACGGATGGCTGCCTGTGCACCGGGCCCGGGGCTCCGCTGTTTACCCTGGCCGGGCGCACGCACCTTGACGTGGACGCCGACGATTCCTTTTTCGCGTGCGTTCGCGGCGACATTTGCCGCCATCTGCATGGCCGCGTACGGGGAACTCTCGTTCCGGTCCTGCTTTACCACCATGCCGCCGCTGCTCTTGGTCACGGTCTCTGCGCCGGAGAGGTCGGTGATGGTGATGATCGTGTTGTTGAACGATGCAAAAATATGCGCAATGCCCCACTTCTCTTTCTCGTTTGCCGCCATGCTCATGTCACCCCTGCGGTCTTGGTGATGCGTGTGCGCTCAGGATGGGAGGCGTCCGTAAATGGCGACTTCCCATAATAGGAAATCTCAGGCTCCTCCACACGTGTCACGCGGTAGCCGGGGATGCTGACACGCCTGCCACCGATGGCGATGTGCCCGTGGGTGATGAGCTGCCGGGCCTGTTTGGGCGACCGTGCGAGTCCCTTGCGGTACACCAGCGTCTGGAGCCGGCGCTCAAGCTGCGCCTGGACCTTGAGCGCGAGCACGTTGTCGATATCCGCATCCGGGCCGAGCAGGCCGGTCCGCTGCAGGTGACCGATCAGCTCTGCTTTCTTCGCATCGAAGAGCGCCTGCTGGGCGGTGCCGGACATGAGGGCGAGCAGTTCGCGGGCCGCCTTGCGGTATCTCCTCAGGTTGCTTTGCGCCTTCCAGATTTCACGCTTGTTGCGAAGCCCGTACTCGATGACGAGCCGGGTCTCCTCTTCAATCCTCGTCTTTTCGAAGGGACGCTTGGGGGTCTGGTAGGACTTATGGTTCTTTCCCGGGTATCCCATTATTGCACACTCCCTTCCTTCTTCTTCTTGACGCCGACCGTCGCACCGGTCCTGCCGGTCGACTTGGTGCGCTGCCCGCGGACTTTCTGTCCGGTCTCGTGCCGGATGCCCTTGTAACAGCGGATCTTCCGCATCATGTTGACGTCTTCGTCGCGGGCAAGCGAGACGTCCACCCCGACGAGGTGCCGGGTCTCGCCCGTGTAGAGGTCCTTTGGCCGGTTAGCCATCCATGACGGGATGTTCGTGGTGTATTTCTCAACTGCGGCGCGGAGCCGGTTGACCCCTGCCTCATCGAGGCGGCCGAGCAGCGAGTACTCGTCCACCTTTGCCATGCGGGAGAGCACCGTGGAGGTATGCCTGCCCACGCCCGTGATGCCGGTCAGCGCGACCCGCACAGATTTCGTGCCGTCCAGATCGGTGGTGCCGATCCGTACAAAGTATTTTATCTCTTCGTTCTGAGCCATCCTATCCCCTCGACTGTGAGATTATCTCTTTTGAGCGCTGAGGGAGGGATTTGAACCCTCGAGTCCCAAGGGGACACAGGTTTAGCAAACCTGCGCCATACCAGGCTTGGCTACCTCAACAGAGGAATCTCGCATCTTGTACAGACACTCGCAGCGGATACATCGCTGCTCCATGAATGGTGCTTTATACTATAGTAAGGATGGGATAATAATGGTTGCGGGCAGAAAGGCTTTGCACCCAAAGTGCCACTTTGATCCGACTTTAGGTGCAGACACCGTACTTAGGTGCAAGACATTAATAAAATTTAAAGCAAAGTATAAAATCAAGTGTTGGCCAATTTGTGAATGTAGAATCGGATTATCCCTTATTATGAAACAATGGGGCTGGAAAGACACTATTGATAGAATACAATATATTGACGGGATCATTGATCAGATTATTCGAGAATCTCTTGTGATTGATGGAGCGATTTTTACTTTAATTCCAGCTTTTCAAGTTTTTCTTAAACCGGGGAACCCAACACTAAACCATTTTATAATGATAGTTGTGGTGTGAAATGACATCGTGTCCTTTTTTAGAGCGGATAAATCAGGTTTTAAAAGAAGCTCCGGCAATACCCCAATTGGCAATATTTGTAATTGGTGCAAGTGTTATACCTTTATTTTATGATTTCACCCGCTTAAAGGCCGGTTCTCTAATGTTGATTGCGGGGATTATATTTGTTTTATCTCGCAAATCCATAGAGAGAAATCGGATAATTGTATTGTGGTTTATCGGAGGGCTACTTTTTGGAGCAATAATAGTTATAGGGGTCTGGCTTGTAACAAATTTTTTACCAACTTAAATCCCCACCACTCCGTCTATTTTTGAGAGAGAGATATTGCATATATCCGTATACCTATACCGACTAAAATTATCAGAACCGCAATAATCGTGTTTGATATAGCCTGTTGGAAAAATCCTGTGGTGAAGGCGTTCCAAAAATAGATTATTCCTAAAATCGCACCCAAACAATAACCGGCATTCTCACAGACAGGCCCCCCTAGCCCTAGAAAAAAATTCTCACTAAAATTGATAACAGCAAATAATGTAAATATCATCCCGACACTGAGAATTGGCAAGTTTCCTGAATATGCTGGGGTATTGTGAAATGCAACTTGTACCGATTGTTGGAAGGTTTGCGCGGTAAATAACAAAATTACAATAATTAACTCAAAAACCGGTGCAATGAATCCTTCAAGCCCCCCTCCCACAAATGCCACTATACAATTAATCCCCTCATTAATGCCATCCATGGAATCCTGAGGATTTTATAATATTATCAATTTATCTCTCTATTTCTATTTCTCATCATCAACCGGATCCAAAAGAAGAATTTTCACACGTTTTCCAACCCAAGAGATTGGGAGATACACTCCACCAGACGAGCCACGGGCTTTTACAGCTCGTTCAAGCACTTCATAGGCTTGCGTTTGAATGTTCATTGCTTGCGATGTCATATGATGTATGGTTTATCCACATTCTATAAATGTTTTGTCAATGCTTCATAACTATAAAATGCCTATCCTTTAGGTATGATTAAATACTTGTAGATACAATATAGATACATCGAAGAGCGGGGGAATCTTGCAGGACAACCCCGCCCTGAGGAGGTCACAGAAGATGACAATCGCAACACTCCCCACCACAACTTACAACCCCGCCGGGATAAATGTTTTCCCCGCGCCGGTTGTCGATCTGTTCCGCTATGAGAACATCTACAAGAACACTAATGGCGATTTTGCGGTCGAGTACCGGAAGCAGATTATCGAGCTCCGCGACCAAGGACTCAAATTGAACGAGATCGCTGAGCGGTTGAACTGTTCTGTATCAGTCGTAAAGAAGTGGCTGCGCAGGAACCGCGAAGGAGATTTAATCTCTGACATATCCCGCGCACCGCTCCACCGCTACGTTAAGAACACTCAGTACAACCAGTACCTTGTCGGGGAAATCCTCAATGAGTTTCCGTTCTATGGTTGCCGCCGGATTGCCCATGAAATCGAAAAGCGGTATGGTGAGATGATTTCCTATAGAACGGTAATCAAGATCATGAAGGACATCGCGCCAAAGAAGGAGGTTATAATTCCTGAGAGGATCGAGGTCGATGAGGTTGACGCGATCTGGCACATGGATATGACACAGATGAGGATCGCCAAGGGACGGAAGCAGTTTATCTTTGCAATCATTGATGCCTGTTCCCGCAGGGTATTGGCGGTCAAGAGCTACAACAATGCAACCTCCAGCTCAGCGGTTGACTGTCTCTACACTGCCCTTGACAACAACAGCGGGAAGAAACCCCGTATGCTCTATACCGACAACGGGAGAATGTTCGTATCAAAGACCTTTGAGGACTTCCTAAAGCAGAGAATCATCTTCCACCACAAGGTTGATAAGGGTAGCCCGTGGCAGAACGGAAAGGTCGAGCGGCTGTTTGGAACCCTATTCCGCGAGTGGATCGCATACCGGAGATATATGATCCCTGAATCGCTCTCCGAGAGCCTTGAGGAGTTCCGGCAATGGTTTAACAACGAGAGGGAGATCCAAAAGCTCGGATACAAGACCCCGATGCAGATCTTTGAACGGATCCGCGCCCGTCAATAATCAATTTTTGAGTTCTGTTACTATCTGGTCTAAGTTCAAACGCCTCATCAAAACTAGATGCATTTTGAAATTTATTAATAAGTCCTTGATAAGGTGGAAATGCTCCCCCATATCCAATTACCCTTCGAGCATTCGCTATCATTCCCAATCTTTTTGTGTTCCAATTAGGTGAAATAAATTGACCTTTGCTCAAAGAATCTAGGGGTTCAAAACGCATAGGATAAGATACTGATCCCATTTCGGCGATGTCTTTGATGATATCTAAGAAAATTTCAGGAGTGTCGGCATAAGGATATCCCGATTGGTAAAAATTGTATAAAACATAAAAGAAGATTCTCCTCCGTCTTATCCCCTGATCTTCAAATAGTTCTACCGCCTTGTGTGCGGCATTTCTCTCCCCGGGATAATCATATGCCATTCTGATATTCTCCGGTTTTAAATCTGCTATTAATGCGGCCTTCTCCTCGTCAATCAACCGAGCGTCGAGTCCTTGATTAAAATCAACCCTCAATCCTAGCTCTATAAATTGATTGAGCATCATTTTCCAGTTGGGCGATGCTAAAAAGTTATTGTCCCAGACAATCACTTTCTTATGGTCAGGGAATATAAAATGTCGGATATCTTCAATTGTTGATTTGATCTCTCCCTCAATCTTCGGAACAACACAAAAGGGACATTTTCGAATACATCCTCGTGAAGTGAAAAGAATTGAAGTATTCCACCCCTTCCATTTTTCAACGTCGTTTAAGATATCATAATCTGGTATGTATTTCTCTGCCCCTTCATGTATGCCGATCTGTATATTGACTTGGGGGAAAAATGATCGAATTCTTTCAGGTATTATCGATGCATAAATGCCACCGACAGTAATCTTGGCATCGGGGATTAGAGAACTATAAAATTCGATTGCATCGTGAACTGGTTTCCATGCATATGTGAACAATGAGGTAATTTCTATAAAATCGGCGTCAAAATCCAGATTTCGTTCCTGACCACGAACTAATTTGATGTTACATGCCCGTGATTTGTAATAAGAAGAGAGTTTCATTAATCCCAATGGAGGGAACTTTGAATAATAGGCTGGTTCTACCAATAGAACTCTCATAATAATTAATAGACTTATAAAGATCTTAATGTTTTCGGTGAAAACTCAAAAAAGGATCCTTAAAAAAATGGAAAAACGTTTCTCTAAATCATTTTTTTACGTCCGCTGTCTCGATCATTCGATAACAAAAATGAGCAATTGAATTCAATTGCATTCTAAGGAGAATTTTTTCTTCCTCAGGAGCGTCAAAGTACCATTTGAAAGTCTCTTGACCGCGTTCATGCTTAAATTTATTCTCAAACAAATTGTGAATAGTATATATCAGAACCCCAAATTGTCTATTTAGTGCTGGATTAGTAGGGTCAATTTCCAATATAGGGGGATGATTCCCTGCCTTAACTTCATGCCAGCCGAATGCTTTTTGGGTCAAATTATGGAAGGTTCTTTCCTTTAATCCGGTTTTATTCTCTATAAGACGTTCAAGTGAGTCCAAAGCCGCGATTATTAGATCCCCCTCGTGGCCTTTTCTCACCCGTTTTAAGTCCTGTCTCATGGGAAGCGGGTAAGTATCTACTATTGCCCAATACAATTCTCTTCTCTGACGAACTATATCGGATTTCCCTTCTTTCTCAGCTTGTTTTATTTGGCTTTTGATGTCTTTCAATTCAGAAAGGTTTTTAGTAAAAGTGGCATCGATTTGAGGCTTTAAAGATGCCAAATAGCTCGCTTTGGGATAACTTCTCGGAGTTGTAAGTCCTTCTTCTAGATTCTTAACTTCCTGTTTGGCTTTGTCTACATTCCCCAAATCCAATAAGGAACGAATTTTATTAACTGTATCAGTTTTACCTACATCCGTCTTGTATCTGTTTATATTCTCCCAAACGGCAGCTTCTTTCTTTACCCAATCAAGAAAACCTTGAATTTTGCCATGATTAAATTCAAATCCATCTCTAGCAGAATTTTCTCGAATATCTTTTGAGACTATATGAAGTTCTCCATATTGCCACTGGTGGAAAGTACCAATAAAATATTGCTGAATAAAATTCTCATCTCCAATTGTATAGCCCTTCTTTTTGAACAATATACCACTTCTGGGCCACTTGGATTTCTTCCTGTGTTTTAATGATAACAACCAACCTACGGCTATCACATTTGAATTGCCATCGAGAAAAACGGGTTTAACGACTGCATCATAATAACTTTCTGTCTCAAAAGGAGCTCGGTAAATCCGTTCTCCATTAAAGAAAACTTTTGCCTCCCGATATTTAACCCCGTTATTTAAAAGCCATTCGTTAATCTCTTTTGCAAATTTGAATTTCTTCTCATCAAATGGTGCAGGAATGACTTTTTGGAGGTAATTCTTTATAATTTCTTCGGAGTACCAATACTCTTGAGTCGGTAAGATTGATTCTAATCGCACCTCAGTAAAATGAGTGTTTTCTATTGATTCGTCTTTTCCTAAGGGTTCTTCGATTGGATCAGTTATATCATTCAAAAAAACTTCAGCGACTGTTGCATTTGCACTTTCTTGATGTGCTCTGATTTTCTCGTTATCAACAACGACTCTGAGTTTAGGGTGATTGCGCTTCTTTGTTATAAAAACAAGTTGTAAACATGAAGGGATACCACTCCATGTTCCTATTCCCCTCCACCCAGCCATTGTTTCATCTTTTTCAGATACCCCTAGTGACAGAGCTTTCACAATTTCCTTTGAACTCATGCCCGGACCGTCATCTTTTATAGATATAACGCGGCCCCCCATCAACCGACGAATCTCTATATTTTTTGCGCCATGATCAATTGAATTTTGTATATACTCTCGAAGACAGTTGGGATTTCCATCATATAATCCGCCGGTTATCGATTCAAATAACTTTGCTCCAATGTTTTGGTCAGTAAATTCCATGGAGGATAATTAGGAAATGTACATATTATAAACATCCCTCAATTAAACACTCAAATCAATTAGAGAAAATAAGAGATAGATCCCTAAAAAGGACACGATGTCATTTCACACCACAGATAGTCATTTGTGGGATGGGTTTTTCTACGAATTTATTAGCTGCGTTAAATCTCGCGCGACAAGAATATATTCGACAGTGGTATTTTACGCTACTTCCCTCTTCGGTGGTTCCATTCATGCCAGAAGATGCTTGGTTCCCTTATACTTTCATGGGGGCGTTGAAAAAATCCGTCTCCGTAACAGACATTCAAATTAATTCTACCGATTATCTAAGTCACATAAAGGTTAAACCGGCACATAAAAGACTTTTATTATGCTGGTTGGGTAAAAACGAGCCCGGTTATTGTAAAACTTTTTTTATTTTATTTTTAGCTGTTTCCTTAATGTTTATCTTTTTAGGACTTTTCTTCTTCTTCTCGTAAACATTCGTTAAAGATAAAAAAGTTATTTAATTTGAGGTACATTTCCCAATCCAGTACGTAGGAATTCCGGTGAGATCCCATTCTCATACATCTCGTGGATTATCACAGTCAGGTTGTATGCGATGATCTTTGCCAGTAATTCGTTTACCTGAGCGATCTGGTTTTTGGATTTGAAAGTTCCCCCGAATTTGGCTTTGCACCTAAACCCCCATTCTGCACCTAAAGTCTGAAGTCTGCATCTAAAGTCGGGCCAAAATGGGACTTCAGATGCAAAGTCATCAGCGTCAATACCATTAAAAACTCTTCGCTTTCACGATTTGAGACAGATTGCCAGTTTGCATGTCATAATAAAGTCCATGGATCTTAATTTCCTCATCATCTATAGCCTTTTTAACGATCGGATAGGTTGCCAGGTGCTCTATCTGGAG
>Ga0326728_10003616_pt1 | contig 47492 bp, 33 predicted proteins | sample MB3enrmetagenome_FD_207602 | JGI IMG/M metagenome (GOLD analysis project Ga0326728, IMG submission 207602) | Lab enriched peat soil microbial communities from McLean, Ithaca, NY, United States - MB31MN | ecosystem: Environmental > Terrestrial > Soil > Wetlands > Peat | place: USA: New York...
GAAGCACTTTAAGAGCCAGAAATCTCCACGCCCGATCCCACGGTTCTTCCCAATAGTAGCGGCGAACGTTGTAGAGGCCGGAGAGCAGCAGCAACAGCATAGCGCTCCAACTCGCCCATCGGAATCGAACCGCCACGGCTTTGGCAAGCGCATCGCGCTGCTCCGTGCTGAGGACTCCCAGGGAAGGGATTAAGATGAGGAGCAAGAAGCCCATTCCTCCCAGGGCCACGACCGACGCCATCAAATGAGCCCACTGGATGATTGTCGCCATAAGTTCTGATCCCAACGGGTGGGGATTCTACGCGCTTTTCGCTCGTGAGAACAAGAATGAATTTTCGCACAATGACGAGACGGAAATTCCCCGGAGCGAGGTTGGCAGAGTGAACATCGGGCCCGGTCCTCCTCTGCGTCCCGGTTTGCCGGCGGGGCCAATGGAAGGGATCATGCGAGCGCCGAATGGATCTGATCGATCTTGCCCGCCAGGTCAAAGTCTTTCCCGGTCACCCCGCCTTCGCTGTGAGTGGAAAGACTAATGCCCACCACGTTGTAATTGATGGTGATGTCGGGATGATGCCCGGCGCTTTCGGCGGCCTGGGCGATCCGGTTCACGAACTCGATGCCTGGCAGGAAGGACTTGAACGTAAATTTCTTGTGCAGCTCTTTCCCCTGATACGACCACCCGTGCATCTTCGCCAGTCCCTGTTGAATTGCCGCGTCGCTGAGTGCCGCCATCGTGGCTCCTTTGTTTTCGAAAGATTCAACCCGCCGCCCAGAACGCGATGCGCTCTGGACCGTAAACTCTCGATTGTGGACTTTGCCCTATAACAACCCCAACCGAGTATAAAAATCCGCGCGGGCCAAGTCAACCGGGCGGCCATGGATTGCTCCTTTGCCCTGGGTCCCGGCGCCGGCGCCTGGAGTGAGTTAATCCGCCACAGCACGTCGCGGTCCGGGAAATTCAGTAGTACTATGGAAGTTCGGGGCGCGCGGCGATTTCAGTGGTGAAAGGTGAGCGAGCGGAAATGATTCACGAAATTCTTCCAGTGGGGATGTTGGCCTGTAATTGCTCGATCCTCGGGGATGAATCCACGCGAGAAGCTGTGGTGATCGATCCCGGCGACGATATTGAGCAGGTCCAAGAGATCCTGGCCAGGCATCGCCTGCGGGCGAAATACATTATTGCCACGCACGCGCATATCGATCACGTGGCGGGAATCGAGGAGCTTAAGCAGGTCACCGGCGCGGCGGTGCTGATGCATCAAAGTGACTTGCCGCTCTATCAAAACCTCGCGATGCAGGCCGAGTGGTTGGGCGTTCCGGCGCCGGGGGTGACGGACGTGGACCAGTTCTTGAAAGAGGGCGACTCGCTGCGCTGCGGCGCGCTGAGTTTGGAAGTGCTGCATACGCCGGGGCATTCTCCGGGCAGCCTCTCCCTCCACCTGCCCGGCGAACACCAGCGGATTCTGAGCGGTGATACCCTGTTTCAAGGGAGCATCGGGCGCACCGACCTGTGGGGCGGCTCCTTCGACGAAATTCTGCGTTCCATTCGCAACCGGTTGCTGATCTTTCCCGATCCGACGCCAGTGTTTCCCGGGCACGGTCCGAGTACGACGATCGGCGAGGAACGTGAGAGGAATCCGTTCCTTCAGAAATCCACCGATGGGTGATGAGCGAGGAAATTGCCGATTGCCGATTCTCGATTGCTGATTGCCAATTGTCATTTTTTGCTCAATCGTCAATCGCCAATCGAAAATCGGCAATCATGCTCGTCACTCATCACTCTTCACTCATCCCTGCACTTGGGAGGCTTTGATGGCTCAGGACACTCGCACCAAGTTCCGCATCAAGAAGATTCATCGCGGTTCCCAGGTGGTTTTCGGCGAACGCGCGCACTTGCGGGAAGTCCTCCACTCGGTTCAGCACGCCCAGCTTCCCCGCGCGCGCAAGCTGACGGAAATTCGCCAACTCCAGCGCATGATCGCGGCGCGTACCGAGGACCTGAACCGCTTCAGTCCCGCCTGGGATCGGAAATTTAAACAGGCGCGCAATCCCCAGACCGCTTCCCAGAAGCTTTTGCGGATGGGCTCCGCCCTGCACGCGGATGATTACCTGCTCGCCCGCGTCCTGACCGAACACGCGGAAGCCCCTCCGGAATTGCTGGAACAGTTGGCGTCACACCCTTACCCTGCCGTGCGCGAGAACGTGGCGCGCCATCCGCGCACCCCCGCCGCCGTGCTGCACGCCATGGCGGAAGACCCACAAGAGCCTTTGTGGTTCCTGGTGGCCTGCAACCCCTCCACTCCGTCCGACCTGCGCGACCGCTTGCGTGAACGCATGAAGCAGAGGCCCAATAACTAGGAAGAAGGAAACGAGAAAAACACTGAAAAGTAGCTGGTCACGTCGGGTTGATGGAGATTGCCCGTCAACCGGGCGGAATTGGTGTGTTCGCTGATCCGGACCTTGACCTGTCCCTGATCTCTCAGTGCGCCCATGAGAAGCCACAATCCTTTATGACAGTCTATATTTAACCTTTCCACCTTGGTCAAATCCAAGGCGGTTATCGCCTGCTGTGCCTGGGCATCACGCGAATCCGCGATACTGGCGACGGATTTGTGCGAAAAATCCATGCTCAGCAAAACCAACGTGTGCGGATCCCTCAGAAACTTCGCAAGCAGATTTCGCAAATCCCTCAGACGGCTGGGCGTCGCGTTGGTGGCGATCAGGATGGGGACGATGCGGGCGTGGGGGAAGTAGTACTTGAGGAACGGAACAAGCACCCCCACGGAATGTTCTCCGGTGAAGGCTTCGGGGTCTTCGGACAAGCGGGTTGCGGCCTTGAACTGCTCAACCATGCCCGTGTCCGTCTCCAGGACGCCGAAGGGGGTTTTCCACGGCAGCGATGAGAGGCTGATATTTTCTGCGCCATGGTGGAAGTGATCGGGGCCGATCAGGATAATGGTTTGCGGAGAAGTCCGGGCGCGCAGCGTTTCAAAAAACCTCACCATCAAACCGCTGGCCAGAAAGTGGTGAGTCACAATGCCGGCACGAATGCGCTCGCCCGGCGCCGGAGGAGGCGGAGTTGCGGGGCGCGATTTCTGTATGGCGTGAAGATAGGGTTGGGGATTGTCGCTCCAAAAGGAGTAATGGCACGTTCGCACCCACGCCGGTGTAGTGAGCAAGCAGAAAATGAGGGCGCTGTGATACCGCCACATCAAGGCGCTCCCCCCGCATTTTTGGAGAATGTGGAATACCAGGCGGGCGGCATAACGCCTTGCAGCGCTCTGGACTTCTCATCGCCGTCATAGATGATCTTCTTCCACTCGGCATCACTCCAGCGTTTGGTGGAACTGAATTCGAACCACGAGTAAACATAACCCACGGTCAGGCGGGTTCCTCCGAAGGCATCCTTGACCACTACGATGATCCTCTGGGGCGTGCCAACCCCCTCTTCCAAAACCTGGCCGCTCACCGCATCCGTGGCGACATCGGCCACTAAGGCCATTTGCAGTAGGGAACGGTCAGTGATGCTAATGACGTCCCGAGGTAATAACAGCGAAGCGTCAAAACTCCACCGGAGAGCGCTGATCCATTCGTAGTCTTTATGGCTGATGGGTTCGCCGGAAATCTCCTTTTGGGCGATCTGCTCCGCGTGATTTGCAAGCTCCCTGAACTTCGTGAATTTATCCGCGTATTCATCCGTGATAAAGCCCGAAGTCTTCAGTGACGCCAGCATCTGATCGATTGACGCCGTCAGTTGATGGAAGAAAGCCGGATTGGGTTCGATATACCCTTTGGGCTCCGGCAGGATGTAGGGAGGGATCTCGAATCCCCCGCCCTCGCCTGCTTCCGCCCCCGACTGCTCGGCATAAAGGATGGTGTCGTGCTTCAGTTCCGTCCAGGAAGAGAGGCCGGTGTTCAAGTTCTTGTACTGCCAGGGCTCTCCCAAGGCAAACTCCTGCTTGCTGGAGGTGGGCAGAAAGAGCGTCTTCAGGCCATATAGACATTGTTCGTAAGAAGTAGACCGCTTGGCCAGTTGCCCTTCGGTATCGCCTTTGAGCTTCGCAATCTGTTGGTCGTAATGGGTCCAATGATGTTCGCTTTGTACCTTCTGCTGCAATTCTGTGGCCGCCTTCGAGCCGAGCAGCATCATCACATCCAGCGCCGAGGGAAGATTACGCGGGTTCTGGTCGTCGCCCACGCTGGGTGAGGTCAATTGATTCAGGATGAAAGCATCGAGCACATAGCGCTGGCCCAAGAACTTCAATCCCGCCGTTTCGCGAAGACGCTGATCCTGGGTCATGCCAAGCCCCGTCTGCACTGAGACAATTCGCGGCGCGGGAAGGTCGGTCCATGCGGTGCGTTGAAAAGCCGCAAGGTTGTTGTCCAGATTGGCGCTTAGTTCCTGGAAGCCGGGAGCGGCAGTGCCGAAAACCTTCTGATTGACGGAGCGGTACCCGGCCAGGGTGTATTTGTCTTGCCGGCCGATGAGGTAGGTGACCACCCCATCCATGCTGTCGAACTCGGTTCGCACGCGCGCTGCATCCACCAGGTGCGGCAGGAGGATGGCGGCCAGGGTTTGAGTCTTGTCGGAGAGAAGGAAATTGCGGCGGCCGTACCACATCATGCCGCGAAAATACCTTTGCAGCGCCTCGTTCTTCGCGTAGTGCCCGCGGATCTTGTATTGCGTGAAATCTTCATTGCCGAGCCCCAGGAAGTTTTGGGTAGAGGGCAACGCGCCTTCCCCCGCATTGATGCGCGCCACCAATTCCTCTGCTTGGGGACGAATTTCCGTGGGAACTGCGAACGAAGGATCGAACAGTTTGGCGGAAACAGAAAAATAGAGCAGGTCACAAAGCAATGCCTCACGAAGAGCCGACACAGAGGGAGGCGCTCCCTTAACCTCTTTTTCCGCAGCTTTGGCGAGCGCTGTCGATAGGTTTGTAACCGCCGGCAGGAACTTCTTCTCTTCAATGTCCTGGAGCATCCGGTCAAAGATCAAATGATAGGAGTGGAGAAGAAGGTCCGTGGTTATGAAAAATTGCTCGCCACCGGATCTTGTCGCGTCCATGTAGGCGTCCGCCATGTCATCAACGTCAACTTCCTTTTGCGCCGGTATTCCCTCGATATAGAACCCGTTTTGAAAAAGCCTTTGCCGGTCCGCTTCCGAAAAAGTTAATTTCGAATCGCGAATATGTTTGGGGATTTCCTCAAGGGCGATCGCCGATTGATTGACGGAGGCCAGAGTAATTGGCATTACTTCGCTTCCTGGAATGAAACCGTAGCGCGGCCGCTCGGGAGCGTTGAAGCGAGCTTTGACCCAACTCTTCCCTTGGAAGTTGAGTCGGCCCACGGCATCCACCACTTCTCCCTGCAGAATTGTCATGACCGGCGGGCTGGTTGGGTCGGGCACCACATGAATGGAGGTTGTTTCCGTTACTGCCATGTACCGGTCACTTTCGGCGCGGCTGAGAGCTGGCTCAAGCCATAACTTGCGGGCGTCAATGAATCCTTGAGTCTCTTTACCGTCGATTTTGGCGTGGACGGCAATAACCTCAGGCTGCGCAGGGTCGTATTTCCCCGAGACCATCTCGCCGTAGTACACAGAGGGTGGCATCTGATCTGGGTCCCGCCCACGAAGTTCACCGTAGGGCAGGCTTTCTTCCGGAGCCCTTTCTTTGGGGGTTTTTCGAAAGAAGTCAACTTGATAGGAGACAACGTATTGGCGTTCGCGACCCGCTGATTCCCCCGTTCCTCCAGGGGTGAGGCTGCCCAAAAAGTTGGCGACCTTTTCTGCCACACCCTCGGGATTCACCATTTCCACGCCCGCAGGCTTCGCTGGCGAAGTGGTTCCCGCAGGGACAGAGGATTGGGCCGCAATACTCCGAGTGACGGGCTTTGGCTTCCGCTTCGAGACGTAGAGTGCGGCAGCCTCCAATAAGATAAGAAGAAGAGAGCTGACGAGGACATAAACAATTTTCCTGGATTTCATTTTCCGGTCCTCCGCATTGCGAGGATATGAATCAGGGTGGAAACGAGCCAGTCAATCCGTGCCTGCTTGAAATTTCAGCTCGCGGAGTATCTGTTATTCAATGACATGGTTGCATGGGATTTCCGCATTCGATCCACAGCGACGACAAGTGTACACCCGTTTATTGGCATGGGCGACCCGACCTAAATCACCCTAAACCAAGTGTGCGACACCTAATCCATAGGCCGGGGTTCCGGAGGCGAATACGGAATAGTCACCCTGACAAGAATTAAGTGGACACCATGGGGGCGAGGAATTGGCCCATATTAGGCTTGGCCTACTTGGCTCTTTACAATGCTCCATTCTCATTCTAAATTGGACTGGTCAACAGGCCAGAGGAGCAAAGTGACTATGCTGGTAACCTTGGATTCGAATTTGCGGAAGCCGCTGTACGTGCAGATTCGCGATCAACTTCGCGAACGCATTCTGAACGGCGGGCTGAAGTCCGGCGACCGCTTGGAGCCCAGCCGCGAACTCGCCCATCAACTGGGCGTGCATCGAACCACGGTGGGCAACGCCTACGCTGACCTTGAATCCGAAGGTTTGATCCAGGGGACGGTGGGGCGCGGAACTTTTGTGACCCCGCTGGGAGAGACGCTGCGCACGCCGCGCGGCGGGGCGCGCCGGCCCTCGCATGACCTTTTCTGGGAGAGCTTTTTCCCCGAGGAGCCGCGCGACGATTCTTTGGGGCGCTTGATGGCGAGCTCCGTGGAAGAAGGCGTCATCTCCTTTGCCGCCGCCCACGGCGCGGATGAGTTGACGTCTCCTGACCTCGTGCGCCGCGCCGCGGATGCCGTCCTGCGCCGGGAGGGCGGACGTTTGGTGCAGTACGGTTCCACCGGCGGGTACCAGCCGCTCAAAGCTTATTTGCAAACGCGGCTGCGGCGCGACGGCATTCCGGTGGAGCTCGACGAAATTCTGGTGACCCACGGTTGCCAGCAGTCGCTGGACCTGCTGCGCCGCGCACTGATCTCCCCCGGCGAAACGGTGCTGTGTGAAAATCCCACGTACACGGGCCTGTGGAATGTTTTCGAGTCTCCGGGGGTCCGGCTGATTGGTGTTCCGGTTACGCCGGAGGGCATGGATCTCGACGCGCTTGAATCCCTGCTCGAGCAGACGCGTGTGAAACTGATTTTCTGCAGCCCGAGTTTCCAGAACCCCACCGGCTTCACCATGCCGCTGGAGGCCCGGCACCGGCTGTTGGAACTGGCGCAGCGCTTCCAGGTTCCCATCGTCGAGGACGACGTTTACGGTGCGCTGCGATATCGCGGCCGGCAGATTCCTCCCCTCAAAGCGCTCGACTCGGCGGGGCTGGTGATCTACCTGAACAGCTTTTCCAAGGTGGGGTTTCCCGGCCTGCGCGTGGGGTGGCTGGTGGCTTCGCGCCAGGTAATCGAGCGCCTGCGATGGGCCAAACAACGCGCCGATTTGCACACCAATCTGATTGGCCAGGCTGTGCTGCAGGAATTGGGCGCCCGCGGCTGGCTGGACAAGTGGATTCGCAAAAGCTGCAAGGCTTATGCCCACAAGCAGGACGTGCTGCGGCGCGCCATCGAGAGGCACTTTCCACCGGAGGCTCGCGTCATCTATCCGGACGGCGGCATGTCGGTTTGGGTGGAACTGCCGGTGTTCCTCGATGCCGAGGAATTGCTGGTGAAGGCGCGCGAGCGGCGAGTGCTGTTTGCCCCGGCGCGCTACTTCTATTTTCAAAATCCCAAGCACCATGCGCTGCGTTTGTGCTACACAGCCCTTCCCGATGATAAGATTGAGAAGGGCGCAGGTATCTTGGGCGATCTGCTGAAGGCGGAAATTCGCCGGGCGAGGAAGGGCAGGCCCCGTTCCTCCGTGGGCGCGGGCGTGGCGCTGGTGTGAGATTCACCCAGGGAAGTAACGCGTATTGATAGCCTTTAATAGCTTGTCAAGCAAAACCACGGAAGAAGGGTGTGGAAGTGATCGAGTCAAATCAAACTGACGAACCTCGGAATGCCCCTCTGGAGATAAGCCCGGAGGAATTTCGCGCGCTGGGTTATCGCCTGGTCGATCATGTCGCGGAATTTCTGGGTTCACTGCCCAGCCGGCGGGTGAGTCCGGCGGAATCGCCGAATGAAATTCGCGCCATCCTGGGAGACTCCCCGTTACCCGAGCGAGGGACCGCCCCCGAACTGTTGATAGAAGAGGCGGTGCGACTGCTGGTGGATCATTCACTCTTCAACGGCCATCCGCGCTTTATGGGGTTCATCACGTCGCCCGCCGCTCCCTTGGGCGCGCTGGGAGAGCTGCTTGCCGCGGCCATCAATCCCAATGTCGGAGGCTGGGTGCTGTCGCCGATGGCGAGCGAGATCGAGGCTCAGACCATACGGTGGATCGCGGAGATGATTGGCTATCCGCGCGAGGCAGGGGGAATATTGGTGACGGGCGGCACGATGGCCAACTTTGTGGCGTTTCTGGCCGCGCGCAAAGCCAAGCTCACCTGGGATGCGCGCGCGCACGGACTGGCCGGCGAGGGCGCGCGGCGGCTGCGCGTTTACACCTCCACCGAAACTCACACCTGGATTCACAAGGCGGTGGACCTGTTCGGCCTGGGGCTGGATTCCATCGCGTGGATTTCTGTGAATTCACGCCAACAGATCAACACCAGCGAGTTACGGGAAAGGATTGTTGCGGACAAGGCCAAGGGCGACCTGCCGTTTATGGTGATCGGCACGGCCGGCACTGTGAGCACCGGCGCCGTCGATCCGTTGCCGGAGATCGCCTCCATAGCGCGCGAGCAGGGATTATGGTTTCACGTGGATGGCGCTTACGGCGGCTTCGCGGCGGTGGCGCCGGATGCGCCGGCGGATTTGCGAGGTATCAGCGAAGCCGATTCCGTGGCCGTCGATCCGCATAAATGGCTCTATGCGCCGCTGGAGGCCGGATGCACGCTGGTCCGCGACCGCCACGCGCTGCGCGACGCGTTCACCCAACATCGCCCTTCCTACTACCAGTTGCTGCAAGACGCGGAGGAGGCGGTTAATTACTTTGAGTATGGGCCGGAGAATTCCCGCGGCTTTCGCGCACTGAAAATCTGGCTGGCCCTTCGCCAGGTGGGACGCGAAGGTTATGCGCGCATGATTGGCGATGATATTCGCCTGGCGAAAACCCTGTACGAACTCGCCGCCGCCCATCCCGAGTTGCAGGCGTTCCGGCAAGGCTTGAGCATCGCCACGTTCCGGTACGTGCCGCGCGATCTTGAGCCCGGCAACGCAAAGGTGGAGGAATTCCTCAATCAGCTCAACACAGAATTGTTGGGGCGCTTGCAGAAGAGCGGCGAAGCTTTTCTGACCAATGCCGTCATCGACGGAGCGTTTGTGTTGCGCGCCTGCATTGTAAATTTCCGGACCTCGCTGGCGGATATTCGCGCGCTGCCGGGCATAATCACGCGTCTGGGCGCGGAACTGGACGCGGCGCTACGCCCGGTTGCTTTACAAACTAAGACAGCCTGAGAAGAACCATCATTAATCTGATAAGGAGTATTGCCATGTGGGATTATGATCAAACAATGAAGTTGAAAGTGGGCTTGGCGGAAATGCTGAAGGGCGGCGTCATCATGGACGTCACCACGGCCGAGCAGGCCAAAATCGCCGAGGACGCCGGCGCCACAGCCGTTATGGCGCTGGAACGCGTGCCAGCGGACATTCGCAAAGAAGGCGGCGTGGCCCGCATGGCGTCGATCAAGATCATCAGGGAGATTATGGCGGCGGTGACCATCCCGGTGATGGCCAAGGCGCGCATCGGCCATTTTGCCGAGGCCCAGGTGCTGGAAGCCGTGGGTGTGGATTACATCGATGAGAGTGAAGTGCTGACGCCGGCCGATGAGGAACACCACATCAGCAAGTGGGGGTACAAGGTGCCGTTTGTGTGCGGCGCGCGCAATCTGGGTGAAGCATTGCGGCGCATCGGCGAAGGCGCGGCGATGATCCGCACCAAGGGAGAAGCCGGATCGGGCAACATCGTGGAGGCCGTGCGCCACATGCGCGCCATCACCAGCGAGATTCGCCAACTCACCACTTTGCGCGATGAGGAATGGATGGCGAAAGCCAAGGAACTCGGTTCCCCTTATGATTTGGTGAAGTGGGTCAGCCAGAACGGCAAGCTGCCGGTGCCGAATTTCTCCGCGGGGGGGATCGCCACGCCGGCGGACGCGTCACTGGTGATGCAGCTTGGAGCGGAGGCGGTGTTTGTGGGCTCGGGTATCTTCAAGTCGTCGGACCCGGCGCAGCGCGCCAAGGCCATCGTCCGCGCCACCACCCATTTCAACGAGCCACAAGTGGTGGCCGAGTGCTCCGCCGAAGTCGGCGAAGCGATGAAAGGCCTGGACGTGCAGAAACTCGATCCGAAGGAACTGTTGCAGACACGTGGGTGGTGAGGAAGGCTGTCCGTAGTCCGTTGTCAGTCGTCAGGTGCCTGATGATAATCGATTGCCGTTGATTTGTTGTTGAGGGAGGCACTGCGCGGGTCTTGGAAATCGGACGACGGACAACTGACAACTGACAACGATTTTCCCATGAACAACGGCCACAAACCCGTAGGAATTCTCGCTATCCAGGGCGATTTTGCCATGCACGCCAAGATGCTGGACGCTCTGGCAGCGCCCTGGATGCTGGTGAAGCACCCCGCGGACCTCGCGGCCGTAAGCGGACTCATTATGCCGGGCGGCGAGAGCACGACCATGCTGAAGTTCTTTGCCCATGAAGGCATGGGTGCGGCGATAAAGGAGTTCGCCGCCGAGGGGAAACCGATTTATGGTACCTGTGCGGGCGCGATTTTATTGGCAAAGGAAGTTGTGAATCCGCCGCAGGAGAGACTGGGACTGATTGACATCGCCATTGAGCGCAACGCGTACGGTCGGCAAGTGGACAGCTCGGTGCAGGTGGGAGAGTGTCCCGCTCTCACCGATCATCCCGTGGAGATGGTTTTCATCCGCGCGCCCATCATCCGCCGCGTGGGCGAGGGCGTCCGGGTGTTGGGCCGGTGCGGGAACTTGCCCGTCCTCGTGGAGCAGGGAAATATCCTGGCGGGGACGTTTCACCCGGAGCTAACCACCGACCAAACGGTGCACCAATACTTCCTGACGAAATTGCGCGATTAAATTACCAAATCACCCAATGACCCATTGACCCGATGACTCAATCCATCAACCCTCCCGTGAAGGTTCTGTTTGTGTGCATCGGCAATTCCTGCCGCAGCCAGATGGCGGAGGCTTGGGCAAACCACTTTGGCAAGGGCAGGGTGCAGGGGCACAGCGCGGGCTCGCACCCTCTGGGGACGATCACCCAGGACACTTACACCGTCATGAGCGAAAGGGGAATCTCTCTTGATGGGCAGTGGTCAAAGGGCTTGCGTGACGTTGCCGTGGCGGAAATGGACGTGGTGGTCGGCATGGGGTGTGAAGTCGAGTGTCCCGTGCCCGCGGGGTTCAAAGGGCGCGTGGTGGAGTGGGATATCCCCGACCCTTACTCGCGGGGCATCGAATCCTTCCGCAATGTGCGCGACATGATCGAAAGGCAAGTGCTGGAGTTGCTTGCTGAGCTGATTGTCCCCGATATTCCCGCGTAGTGGCTCCGGCTATGCTCCGGGCACTTTGTATTCCGTGATAAGATGGCTCGTCGTCGGCGATGCAAAGCAGCGGCGAAGAACATCGGCTGGGCGTACAGGATCGAATGAGAACTTACCGAACAGTATCTTTACGGAGGAACCTGTGAAAGAGCATCCTGACAATTTCGACGCAGAGTTGTTGCTGCGTCTTTACGATCTGCGGCGCGAGGCCAAATTGCGGCAGGGGCGCGAGTGGTTTATCCGTGAGTTTCAGGCGAAATCTTTTGATGACTACATGACGCAAGCCCCGCCGGGTTCGGAGAAGAATGCGTTATTCCGGATGACCATTAGCTATTGGGACATGGCTGCTTCGCTGGTGAACCACGGGCTCATCAAAGAGGACCTCTTCTTCGAAAACACGCCCGAGTTCTGGATTATTTGGGACAAAGTCAGGAACGTGGCGCCAACTCTTCGGGAGAAAAACAAGAACCCCATGGTTTGGAAAAACCTTGAAACACTGGCGGGGAAGTATGAGGAGTGGATGGCGAAACGGGCTCCGGATGCGTTGGAATCCCTGCGCCAGCGGCTGGCCGGCTCCGCGCCCAAGAAACCCGAATAAGCGGCGCGGCACTTTCTTTGGCATGTCGTTCACCCTGAAACAGACCGGGGCCCGCGCTCGAAAACGCGTGGCCCCGGTGGCAACCTCAAATTCCAAATCACAAATCAGAGATTCAAGATCCCAAACCCTCGATCCTAAATCCTAGCTCCTAAATCCTGACTCCTAATTGGGCAACTTTACGGTAACGGTCTTGACCTCGGTATATTGCTGGAGGCCGTATTCGCCGAGTTCCCGACCGATGCCCGATTGTTTGAAGCCTCCGAAGGGCGCCGCGGCGTCAAAGACGTCGTAGCAGTTCACCCACACCGTTCCGGCCCGCACGCTGTTGGCAATGGCGTAAGCCTTGCCGATGTCGCGGGTCCAGACGGCCGCCGCCAAACCGTACTCGGTACGATTTGAACGCTCCACCACTTCCTCGATATCCTTGAACTTCAGGATGCTCATGACGGGTCCGAAGATCTCTTCCTGGGCAATCTTCATGTCGTCCTTGACGTCGGCGAAGACGGTGGGCTCAATGAAGAAGCCGCGATTGCCCACGCGGTTGCCGCCGGCGAGCAGGGACGCCCCATCCTTCTTTCCCGCTTCGATGTAACTCATCACTTTTTCAAACTGCACGTCGTCCACCTGGGGACCTTGCTCGCTCGCGGGGTCGAAGGGGTCGCCCACCTTGCGAGCTTTGGCGCGCGCCACGCTCTTCTCCACGAACTCGTCATAGGCTTTGGCTTCCACAAACAGGCGCGAGCCGGCGCAGCAACACTGGCCCTGGTTGAAGAACAACGCGAAGTGGGCGCCTTCGATGGCCTGGTCCATGTCCGCGTCGGCAAAAACGATGTTGGGGCTCTTGCCGCCCAGTTCCAGCGTGACGCGTTTCAGGTTGGACTTCGCCGCCGCTTCCATAATCAGGTGGCCGACTTCCGTGGAGCCGGTGAAAGCGACCTTGTCGATGCCATGGTGCCACGCGATGGCGGCGCCGGCCGTGGGTCCGTATCCCGGCAAAATATTGACCACCCCCGGCGGAAATCCCGCTTCGATCAGCAGTTCGCCCACGCGCAGGGCGGTGAGGGGAGTCTGCTCCGCGGGTTTCAGCACCACCGTATTGCCGGCCGCGAGCGCCGGCCCCAGTTTCCAGGCTTGCATGAGGAGAGGGAAATTCCAGGGAATGATCTGGCCGACAACGCCGACGGGTTCGTGCCGGGTGTAGCAGAAATAATTTCCGGCAATGGGAATGGTTTTGCCCTGGATCTTGTCCGCCCAGCCCGCGTAGTAGCGATAGCAACCGATGGTGAGCGGCAGGTCGGCCGCTTTGGCAACTTGATAGGGCTTGCCATTGTCGAGCGACTCGAGCCGGGCCAACTCGTCGGCGTGTTTCTCAATCAGGTCGGCGAGCCGGTGGAGCAACTGTCCGCGTTCCGAAGCCGACATCTTGCGCCATGGCCCCTTTTCAAAAGCCTCGCGCGCGGCGTGAACCGCCTTGTCTACATCCGCGGCATCGGCTTCCGCCACGGGGCAGATTTCCTGCCCGGTCGCGGGGTTGATGGTGGGGAAGGACTTCCCCGAAGTGCTCTCCACCCATTGGTTATTGATGAGAAGCTTCGTCGCCCGGACGGCGACTTGCGCCTCTAAGGCAGCAGTAGTGGTCGCCATAGATTCCTCCTTGAGTCTAGAATTGAAAAAGCCCGAATGAAAAAGAGAATATTGAAGCTAGGAGTTAGAAGTTAGAAGCTAGAAGACTGCGACCGCACTTGCCAATCTGATCTTCTAACTTCTAGCTCCTAACTTCCTTAGCCCACCGGCCAAATACGTCGCCGGCAATTTTCGCCAAGTCCGGCAAATGCCGGGGAATTTGTGCCGTGATCTCCGCGGCCACACCGCCTGCTTCGCGGAGCTCCTCCGCGAAGTCCGAAAGCATTTGTGAAATCTGCCCCCGCGTCACTTCCAGATGAAACAATATTCCGTAAGCGTTCTTAGCATAACGGAATGCCTGGCACGAAGTTTGCCGCGACGATGCCAATCCCACGGCCTTTTTGGGCAGCGAAAAAACATCACCGTGCCAATGAAAAGGCCAGAACTCAGGGGCGACGCCCGCAAAAATCGAATGCTGTGCGGCGAATTCCGTCAGCGTCACCGCGTGCCAGCCCAGTTCTTTCCTCTCGCCTTTTTTCACCTTGGCGCCCAGCACCGCCGCCAGCAACTGGCTCCCGAGGCAAACACCCAATACCGGTCTCCCCAACTTGAGGGCAGATTCAATCAGGTCCATTTCGTCGCGCAGGTGAGGGTACTTGGCCTGTTCGTACACCCCCATCGGCCCGCCCATTACGATCAGACCCGCTTTGCCGGCCATCTCCCCCGGCACGGGCTTCCCCACATGAGTTTCGATGTACTCAAACCCGATACGGTGGCCCCGCAGCACATCTTCGATGGTCCCGAGAGTTTCACTGGGAGTGTGTTGCAAGACCCAAACGCTTTGCACCTTGCCAATACCTTTCCGCCTGGAGCCGGGGCAATGCACTGCACGACGTCCCCGCCGGAGGCGGGCCCACCCCCGTGGAAAGCTGGGCCGCCGGCCCAACCGCCTGGAGCGCAAGTATAAGAAGGATGGAAGCCCCCATCGAAATAGAAACTAGCACCGTTTTTTGCCAATGACAACTCTTAAACAATGCAGCACCACCGGAATAGAGTAGGTGGGAATATAGGCCTTCCATGCTCTCTGGATTCTCGAACTCGATTCTATGCGAAGAGCCTCACTTCGGGAAGAGCAATTGGCGTCCCCCGCTCACGCGTCAGGCATGCACGGTGCAGGACTTAACCTCGGACAAAGCCTGGCTGGAAAAAGTGAAAACGAAAGTGGCAAGAGAGAGGAGGTAGTGCACAGACCGCGTGCACAGACCGCGTTGACTATCCCCGGTGTTGGGAATATGATGGGCGCCCAATTATGAGTCATAACACTTTTCCCTTCACGCGAATTACTTTCCATCTTTATCCCCGAGGTTCTCCTCATGTATACCCGAATCGGCCTGTGGGTGTTGTGTCTTAGTTTCTCGCTGGGTGCGCGGGCGGCGAATTTGGCCACCGTGCCTTCTGAGGATTTACTCAAAGTCTATGCGCAGCTTCGCTCCCTGCGTGGAAGCACGCAGTGGGCGGTTACGGAGAATGTGGTGTGGCGACGCGACGCGGCCACGTTCACATTTGCAAACGGCCACCTGACATTTGCCGAGCCGGTGAGCGGCCGCATCCTCGCTGCGTATTTTGAGGGCCAAGGGTCGATTAAGATTCAGGCCCCCACCCCCACCTTGCGACACCAACTCGCGCGGTTCGCCGGCGGGCCCGCGCTCCAGGACGAATTCACGCATGCGGTCTTCTTTTTTACGGACGACTCCGTCAGCCAGTTGCAGCAGTTGCTGAAAATAGGCGCGGGGGCGGATCCAGACGGGGCGACGAAAGCTTTCGGGGCCGCCCAGAAGAAATATGCGCAGAGTTTCAACGGCTGGTGGGAAAACGGGAGGAAGGGCAATTTTGATATGCGTAATTTGGCGGCGCGCATGCTGGCTGACATGACGGACCCCTCCAGCCAGGGTTTCTTCCTGGCGGATTTCAAGGGCCATCAACATGGTGATCTGATTTACCAGATCAGTTGGAATCGCGATATCACGCTGCTGCCCGACTTCGCGAATGACGAAGAGGTCATGCTGATCCACTACGACCGTGACCAGTATTTCGAGTGGTTGGCCGGCTTCCACCTATCGGAGGAGTACGCGCACACGGCTTGGCCGGAGCACCGGACCCTGCTCGCCCATTGCCGGCAGGAGAAGATCGACGCTGAGATCGGCAAGGACAATCGCCTTTCCGCGACGGCTTCCATGGAGTTCGAGGTGCCCGACGCCACCGCGCGCGTCTTGCCACTCAGCCTGGAAGGTGTGCTCAGAATTTCCTCCGTCCAGGATGCGCAGGGCAAAAAGCTCAGCTTTATTCAGGAGGCCCGCGAATTGGACAGCGACCCTTGGATCATCCTCCCGGAGCCGGCGGCGCCGGAAAAGGTCTACAACCTCAAGATCGCTTACGACGAGGACTCGACCACGGAAAGCCGGATTGTGCATCAGCGGGGTTCAGGGCTCTTCTATGTGACGGCGCGCGAAAGCTGGTTTCCGAGCTTCGGCGCCTTCGATGACCGCACCCACTACACGCTCCATTTCCTTTCGCCCAAGAGGTATAGGTTCGTGGCCACCGGCCGCCTGGTGAAGTCAGAAAAGGGTAAGGATACCTTCGAGAGCGATTGGGACACGGATATTCCCCTGGGGGTTGTGGGTTTCAATTACGGCGACTTTGTGGAGAAGGACCATGCGGATTCGAAGCTGAGCGTGGCGGCTTACGCCGGCAAGGAGGTTCCTGATGAACTGAAGGAGTTGCAAGATGCGATCAATACGGTAGGCGTGGAAAGCGCCGTGGACGGACAACATGGGGATATCGCGGGCCAAATGGGCGTTTCTACGGGCGGGTTCAATACGGCGGCCAACGCTCAAACCGCCGCAGACATCAGTTTCCAGGCGCTCAAGCTCTATGAGTATTTCTTTGGTCCGCTCCCTTTTAAAACGATTTCGGTGACCGAGCAGCCGATAAGGGGCTATGCCCAAAGCTGGCCCACGCTCATCTTTCTCCCCTACGATTCCTTGCTGGATGCGACCACGCGACACCAGCTTCACCTTCAAGACTCGGCGGAAGCGCAGGAGTTTTACAACGTGGCGTCGGTCCATGAAATGTCTCACCAATGGTGGGGGCACGTGGTGGGCTGGAAGACTTATCGCGACCAGTGGTTATCCGAAGGGTTTGCCGAGTTTTCCGCGAGCCTCTATGTGAAAAGGCTCCAAAGCGAAAAGATGCGTTCCTACTGGGATCTCAAGCGCCGTTTCCTTCTTTCCAAGAATCCGGCTGGTCACCGGCCGGTGGATGTGGGGCCGGTTTACCTCAATTACCAATTGAACGCCAAGCTGGAACCCGCGAACTATTACATGATTTATGCCAAGGGATCTTACATCCTGGAAATGATCCGGCTTTTTATGGAAGACCCCAAGCAACGCGAGCCCGACCAGCGGTTCATCGATATGATGCACGACTTCGTAACCACTTATGCCAATCGCAACGCCTCCACGGCCGACTTCCAACACATCGTGGAAAAACATATGGGCGAGCCGATGGATTGGTTCTTCAACGAGTACGTCTATGGTACGGAGATTCCCACCTATGAGTTCCAGTACACCCTGAAGCCCGGCCCCGAGGGCAAAACCATCCTGCAAGGTACCCTGACGCAATCGGGAGTGTCGGATCAGTTCCAAATGCGCGTGCCTTTATACCTGGCGATGGGCAAGGGCAAAGGGGTACAGCGATTGGGCTTAATCCGGATCAAGGGGGCATCGACTTCTCCCATCCAGGTTCCCCTTTCGGCCCGTCCCGAGCGGATTTCGATCGACGAATACCACGACGTTCTCGCAATTGAGCATCAATAGAATTTTCCGCTGGTGACAGGGCAGGATAGGGATGAGATGTGCACCGAGGTTGGAGTCGTAACCTATGATCTTCCTCCCGAATTGCTTTCCACCTTTATTCCCGAGGTTGTCCTCATGTTTACCCGAATCTGCATGTTGGTGTTGTGTCTCAGCTTTTCGCTGGGTGCGCGGGCGGCGGATTTGGCCGCCGCGCCTTCTGAGGATTTGCTCAAAGTCTATGCGCAGCTTCGCTCCCTGCAGGGGAGCACACAGTGGGCGGTCACGGATAATGTGGCGTGGCGCCGTGACGCGGCCACATTCACGTTTGAAGACGGCCACTTGACGTTTGCCGAGCCGGTGGGCGGCCGCGTCCTCGCCGCGTATTTTGAAGGACAGGGGTCGATCGAAATTCAAGCCCCCACTCCCGTCTTGCAACGCCAACTCGCGCGCTTCGCCGGCGGGCCCGTGCTCGAGGACGATTTCAAGCAGGCCGTGTTCTTTTTCACTGATGATTCTGCCAGCCAGTTGCGGATGCTGATGAAAATAGGCCCGGGGGCCAACGCGGACGTGGCAACGCAAGCCTTCGGAGACGCCCAGAAGAAATACTCACAGAGTTTCAACGGCTGGTGGAGCAACTCTGCAAAGGGAAACTTAGCGATGCGCAACCTGCCGGCGCGCATGCTGGCCGACCTGACGGATCCCTCCAGCAAGGGATTTTTCCTGGCGGATTTCAAGGGACACCACCACGGTGATCTGATTTACCTGATCAGTTGGAATCGCGATACCCCACTCTTGCCGTACTACGCGAACGATGAAGAGGTCATGTTGGTCCGTTACATTCGCGGCGAGTACTTCGAGTGGTGGGCAGGATTCCACCGTTCGGAGGAGTACGCTCACACCTCCTGGCCGGAACACCGGACGCTCCTTGCCCATTGCCACCAGGAGAATATCGAGGCCCAAGTGGGCAATGACAATCGCCTTTCCGCAACGGCTTCCATGGAGTTTGAGGTGCCGGGAGGCACGGCCCGCGTCTTGCCGCTCAGTCTGGAAGGGGTGCTCAGAATTTCGTCTATTCAGGATGCTCAGGGCCAGAAGTTGTCGTTTATTCAGGAAGCCCGCGAATTGGACAGCGACCCTTGGATCATCCTCCCAGAGCCGACGGCGCCCGGAAAAGTCTACAACCTCAAGATCGCTTACGAAGAGGACTCGACCAAGGACAGCCGAATTGTGTTTAAGCAAGGGTCAGGGCTCTTCTATGTGACCGCGCGCGAAAGCTGGTATCCGAGTTTCGGCGCCTCCGACGACCGTACCCACTACACGCTTCATTTCCTCTCGCCGAAGAAATACAAGTTCGTGGCCACCGGCCGCTTGGTGAAGTCGGGAAACGGTAAGGAACCTTTCGTGAGCGACTGGGATACGGATATTCCTCTAAGCCTCGTGGGTTTCAATTACGGCGACTTTGTGGTCAAGGAAAAATCGGATACCACTCTGATTGTGGCGGCTTACGGGGGCAAGGAAATTCCCGATGAACTGAAAGGTCTGCAAGCAGCGATCACGTCTGCTGACATGAGTTCCGGCGCTTACTATCATCCAGAAGTCGCGGGACAAGTGGGTATTGCCGAGGGCGGGTTCAACACTGCGGCCAATGCCCAATACGCAGCGGGGATCAGCTTCCAAGCACTGAAGCTCTTTGAGTACCTTTTCGGCCAACTCCCTTTCAAAACCGTCTCCGTGACCGAGCAGCCGGTGCGTGGGTACGCTCAAAGTTGGCCCACCCTCGTCTTCCTCCCTTACGATTCCTTGCTGGATTCGACTACGCGACACCAACTCCGCCTTCAGGACTCGCCGGAAGCGGCCGAGTTTTACAACCTCGCTGCGGTCCATGAAATGGCGCACCAGTGGTGGGGGCACTTGGTGGGTTGGAAAACCTATCGCGACCAATGGTTGTCAGAAGGGCTTGCCGAGTTTTCTGCCAGCCTCTATGTGAAAAGGCTCCAGACCGAGAAGGTTAGCTCCTACTGGGATCTCAAGCGCCGTTGGCTTCTTTCCAAGAATTCGGCTGGGCACCGGCCGGTCGATGTGGGGCCACTGTACCTGAATGGCCAGTTGGACTCTCACATGGAACCCGGAAACTCTTATATGATTTACGCCAAGGGCGCTTACGTCCTGGAAATGCTCCGCCTTTTTATGGAGGACCCCCAGCAACACGACCCTGATCAGCATTTCATCAACATGATGCACGATTTCGCAACCACTTATGCCCATCGCAACGCCTCCACGGCCGATTTCCAACGCATCGTAGAGAAACACATGGGCGAGCCGATGGATTGGTTCTTCAACGAGTACGTCTATGGTACGGAGATCCCCACCTATGACTTCCAGTACACCCTGAAGCCGGGCCCTGATGGTAAAACCATCCTGCAATGCTCCCTGACTCAATCGGGAGTGTCGGACCAGTTCCAAATGCGCGTGCCTCTCTACTTGACCATCGGCAAGCGCACACAGGTGATGGGTCTTATCCCGATCAAGGGGGCATCGACTGTTCCTCTCCAGATTCCCCTTTCGGCCCGTCCGGACCGAATTTCGATCGACGAGTACCACGGCGTTCTCGCCATCGAGCACCAATAGCTGGACAACGGAAAGTTCCTACCCTATAAAAAGTGGTGACAGGGGCTTACGCCTTGGCCAAATAAGACTCAAATTGTTTCTGCCAGGCGGCGGGGGTGGTGTGGATGGCGCGGCCCAGGAAAGAGGAGCGCAGGCGCACTAACTCCGGAAGTTTGCGGCAGGCGATGGCGTAGCGGCGGAAGCGCGGCTGGAGCAGCAGGGAATTGTCCGGCAGGTAAATGGGTTCGCGCCGGAAGTTGAGCAGGACGATGGCGCGATTCAGTTGCCGAAGGGCGGTTTCAATTAACGCCGGGGCTTTTGTCGCATCCTGCAACTGCGGCGCTTGCTCCGGCGGCACGAGCCGGAAGAAATAAGTGGCGCGCCCGGAGCGCGAGGTGGCTTCCCAGGCCACCAGGTTGCCCGGAAACTTCGCCCCCGGTTTCGCCGCCAGCGGCAGGAAGAACCAGTGCAGAATGGGCTGCGCTTCTTCGTCGGCCTCCGCGGCGGGTTCGGCAGGGGCTTCCGCAGCTTCTTCCGCCCCAGCCTCGGCGGTTTCGGAATCGTTCCCTTCCGCTGCGTCCGGCGGGGCTTCTTCCTTCTCGGCTTGATCTTCAGTTTGGCGCAGCAGCTTGAAACCCGCGTAATAGTTCCCCGCCGGCACATGCGCCAGCAGGGCGTCGAAGTAAGGCTTCAGCCGGGCATCCACCACGTTGGTGGTAAGCGCCTGCTCAGTCCGCGGATGAATGGCCCGCAGCATGGCGAGCGAAGCGGCGCGGCCTTCCTTCATCAGCACCGCGGCCTGCTGAAATTCGTCGGGGGTGAGGAAAGGGAACAGGCCATGGACGGTTTCGGCGCCTTGTTGCGTGAGCTCATCCATGGCGTTGGCCAGGCGCTCGCGGAATTCTTCCGTGCGCTTGGCGAGCTTGTTGACGATCAGGCGCTCCTCGCCGGCCTCCGCCGTCACCGTCCAGGTAGCTTCGTCGAACCCCACCGCGTCAATATCCGCGTAGCGCCATTGCAGCCCCGTGGCCTGGGTGGGCAGCACAGCGAGATTGCTTTTGTAAAGCCGCAGTTCCGCGGGGCTCGAGAAGGCGTGCGCCGGTGATTCGACACGCACCGAGCCGTCAAAGCGCGTGATTTCCTCCAGGTCTTCCAGCAGCAGACATTGCAGCAGGCGTTTCCGGTATGCTTCCAGCAAGTCGTGGCAGAGATTTTGGAAGGTTTTGCCGAATTGGTTGAGCACGATTTTCTTGCCGGTGTAGAGGGCCAGCGTCAGTTCATATTCGCCGGGAAGGAATACGTCGATGTCGCCGAGATCGAGAGCCAGCGGCGCGCCGGAGGCGGGCGTGAGCGTCAGCGTTTCCGCCTCAAACGAAACCCGGCAGGGGCCCGCCTGTTGGGAGGCCCCGTCCGCATTCACGTACTGAAATTTTCCCGAAAAGCTGGGCATCTTGAGAAAAGTGGCCAGTGGCGAGTGCTGAGTGGCGAGTCAGTGGCAAGCTCGCCGATCATCGGAGCACCGGCCGCCCGATTAAGTGATTTTCTGCCCGCACTCCGGGCAGAATTTGGTTCCCGGCTCAAACTTCGTGCCGCAGCGCGGGCACTCCGTCCGGGCGTGGAGCGGTTTGCCGCACTCGGGGCAAAACTTGGCGCCTTGGGTGCGCGCGCCGCAACTGGGGCAGAGCGCCGCAGCTTCCGAGGTCACGTCAAGATCCTTGGTCAAGTCCTGCTGGCGAACTTTTTCCTGCATCTGCTGCACCGTGGCTTGTGCCTGGGCGGCGGCGATTTCAGTTTCGATGTTGGGCGCGCACCCGTAACAAAGGCCGCGCTTCTGGTTCCAGCACATGGTGAGGCAGGCCCACCGAGTACACTTGGGACACTGGCGAAAATTCGGCTTCACTTCCTCCACGGCGGCTTGAAACGCCTTGTCGTGGGCGGTCCCCTGCACGGCGCGCTCGATTTCATAAGCGCCGGCGCTGGCGCGGCCGAAGACGCCGCCAAACAAATCGCCGGCGGCGCGCAGCGCACTGCCCGCGTAGCCCGTCACCGAGGGTTTGAACCCCGTCATGAATCCGTTTCCGCAGTGGTCGCAGAAGAATTCGAATTGATATCCCTTGTCCGTCGAATGGTCAGTATGGTTCTTGGTGAATTGAATCAGGGCCATGCATCGTCTCCGTTATACGTCGGGTTGCGGAATTTCTATTCTTAAGTGGCTGAGGCATTGTAATTCGATTGGCCTGGGGGTTTCAAGAAGCCTCCGCAGAGGGGAGTGTTCCAATCTGCGAAGAAGCTCCAACGGGGCGGTCCAGCAAAGCCCAGGCCGACGGCCCATAAGCGTTAACATAAAGAAGAGCTCTTTCCGCTAGGGCCGTCGCTCACCCAGAAGTTCGGATTGACCCTGCAGATTCGTTGGTAAATGGCAGGCGACCGAGGGCCTTTTTCCCTTCGACCCCGCGATAGTTTCCGAGTGACCGACAACACGAAACGTGGCTCTAATTCGGCGTCAAATCTTTGTACCAACCCGTGAACCGCACGCGGATCATCCAGAAGACCAGCACCGCCAGCGAGGACAGTTGAGGAATAAATAAGAAGATTAGCGGAACATGTACTGTGTTCGGCAGGAGCCGGGGCAATCCGTTGGTGAACGCTGAACCGGCCGCAAAAGTGAGTCCTAAACACATACGCCAAAGATGCCGCGCAATGCGTCGCGCCCCGGTAATGCCACCGGCCAGTACTAATCTGGCGTCTCCAATCGCCGCCATTGCGACGAAGAACGTGAAGCTGTAGATTGCAATGCGGACAGGACCTTCGAGGGGGACAGCGCTTTTGAAAGAAGGCTTCAAGCCGGTCGCCAACTGAAAGCTCAGGATCACAAAGGGGACGCAGAGGCACAGAATTACAAAAAAAGCAGTCTTTTCAGGAATGCCGGCGGCCCGCTCTTTGAGCCGAACCGTGAGCCACGCGGTCGCCACAAGATAGATGGTGAACGTGCCGATGAACAAATTGGGAATCTGCTCAGGTATTGCTACGGCGAGATAGTCTGCGAGGGCTGCCATGACAAGCATGGATACGAAAAAGACGGTTCCCGCCACCCGATGTGTGCGCGCGCCTTTGCGGGACGAGATGGCAACGATCCCCGCGAGCAGCGCAATCGTGCCTGTGATGACGTGAAGAATGAGAAGCAGATTGATCACAGCGGGCTCCCCTTTTCCAGGGTAATACGTCCGCGGGGTTGGCTTTGTTCCGTCGAAGTTAAGGGGCGTGTCTGTGGGTGGAAGGATTGATCCCAACTTCTGATCAGTCGTGTAATGCTTGTTGGTTTTGGTCGTGTCACGGGGTACTCGGAAGTTATTCCGGTCCAGTCCGCTTCGAGGAAGCGAGCATTCGTGCAGGCCTTCGATGGTGACCTTCAACCCGGAGCGCTTAGGTTAACGCTTATGGGCCAACGGCCTGGGTTAAGATAATCCCCCAATCTTAACGCCAGGCCTGAAAGGGCGATCTTCGGAACCCAGCGTTCCGCCCCATCGAGCGGGATGAGAATGCCGCTGGGGTGGTAATGGGGCAAGGGTCAGCGCGCCCCTTCAGGGCTTGCGGATGGAAACAGGGTGGATCTCCCTGACCCAGGCCGTTGGCCTCGGCTGTGTTAGGTCGCCCCATTGGGGTTGCAAGTACGACCCTGTATTTCGAAATGACTTCATCAATTTAGCAAACTACCGCGCAGAGCCGGCCCATTCGCTGCTTGAATTCCCCTTCCTTCGGGTGTATACGTCGAGTGATAAGTTCGTCAATTCAATTGAATACGGGATAATAAAATATGGACTCCACACTGCCCGTCGCTGTTCCCCCCGCCTACCCGAGTCGGCGTGGCTGGCTCATAGCTTTTGGGATCCTCGAGATTCTGATGGGCTGTGCCTTCCTGCTCATGATTGTGTTTTCGGCATTTATTTTCCTGGGGCCGGCGGCGGCCAGCATTCCTTCCCATGCCATGGCCCCGGGTCCAATGTCCCCAGTCGTCCTCATGGTCTTCGCGGCCCTTCAATACGGGCTTTTGGCTGCGGTGTTCATTACGGCGGGGGTTGGTTCGATTCGGTGTAAGAACTGGGCCCGCATCATGATGCTGGTGGTCAGTGGTTTGTGGTTGGCCTGCGGTCTTCTGGGTACGCTCATGATGGTATTCATATTACCCGCCATCATGCGCCAGCAGCCTGTCCATGTCGCGCCGGGTATTCAGGATGCCATCGTGGTGGGAGTGATCGCCTTCATGGTCGTCTTGATGGTCCTGCTGCCCGCAATATTCTTGTTCTTTTATTCCCGCAAGAGCGTGCGGGCCACGTGCCTCGCACCGAAGGGGGCGCAAGTCGCGACATCCACGGATGGAGGAGTTGCCGCCCCCGGACTCCCCGTTCCACTGATTATCCTGGGTGTGTGGCAGGCCTTGGGCGTTCTGTCAGTGTTGGCAGTACTGTTCATGCGAGTGACTTTTGTGTTTGGTGTTGTCCTGCACGGAGCAGCGGCTGTTCTGGTTTTGTTGAGCCAATCTGTTTTGAGTGGATACGCTGCCTGGGCGATCTTCCGGCAAAAACTCATCGGCTGGCAAATTGCCCTGACCCTGGCAAGCTTTTGGACGGTCTCCACGCTGGTTACTTTCGTCCGCAAGCCTGACTTGCTGCAACTGTACAGGGAGATGGGGTTCAGCGCCCCGATGCTCGACACCTACCAACAATTCCCTCAAATCCTGTCGGTCACCTGGGTGGGGATGGCTGTGGGGATGACGGCGCTTCTCGTCTTCCTCCTGTATACCAGGAAGTTCTTCCCCACGGACAAGCCGGCGTAGCGGCCTTCGCCCGTGGCGTAATTATAGTTCGATGACCGCGACCCTCTGCCAGGTTGGCAAATGGTCGAAATGCTCCGAGTAGCCCAGGAGTGCTTATAGGCTCGATCCGTGTCGGATGAACAATCTTCCAATAAAATACTTGACAACTGAAACGCGGAAGGCTTATTTTAGAATCGAGGCTATTGCCCTTGTGCCGCGCCGCGGGGCGTGAGGCTATGCCTCACTCTTTCCAGCGCCCTGTCTCCGCACGCAGAGAGGTCCGCATGTCCTTGAGGAAGAAACCGACGAGAACCGACAAGAGGGTTGCCGCTCGTCAAGCGGACGAGAGGCACTCGCATGGCTTCGCCCCTCTTGAGGGGCGAGACTGGGTTCCCGTTACCGACTTGGCGCCAAGCAGTTTCCGCATGATGCTAGTGATGAGGATGGAAGATTCCAACGGTCGCCAAGATGGGCGAATTACCAATCTGCTCTGGAAGGCTAAAAGCCACCAGCGCCAGATGGAAGTCAATGAAAAGGGTGACGAGCGACGCCCTCGCTTCTCTCGCGATATGCTAGAAAATAAAGGAGTTATCTTCTGAATGCCGGAGCATCAAAAAACTCTATCTCGTTCATATGAAAAGGGTTAGCTTGAGTTGCCGGATCTGGGGAGGAAAAACGCGGGGGGAAAAAATGAAGGATAGTTAGGCGATGTTATTGGAAACACACGGAGAAAAAATGTCCGAAAACCTGCTTCTCGCGATGTTATTGAATCCAAATGATTTAAAATCGCTCTCTGGCGATGTTGATGAAAAATAAGGAGATGGGAATGATGAATTATGAATTCTGAATTATGAAATCTTCCTATAATTTACGTACTTAGTAATATAAAGAATTAAATGGAAGTGGCGAGTGAAGAGCGACCAGCGGCAATCACCGGCAAAGGCTGAAGGTGGAAAGGCGGGCAGGGCGGCACGGCATAGCACGGAAGGTCGCGACACGGAACGTTCACATTTATGTGGGCCGCCTACACTCCCCCGCCTCGGTTATCGACTGTGTTAGGTGGGAGGATGAATCAATTTGCCGACTTCGAAAATCGAAATTCGAAAAATCACCCGATCACGAGGGCAGTGACAAGTGACGAGGGACGAGTGACGGCGACAAAGCACAGGCAAAGTCTGAAGATGGAAGGGCGGGCGGCAGGGCGCGGCGGGGTACGCCACGAAACGGTCCGAAACGGCGCGGCAGGTTCGGGTTCATGCGGGCCGCCCGGAAGGAATCTTGGAAAGTCTTGTGAGAGGCCAGAATGTTTATGAAAACACAGCTCTTGGCTGATAATCGGAGATCTGAGGTGGCCTCAGCAGAAAATCAACTCTCTGAAAATAGGGCTGTTACGAAAGTTGCTAATAGGCTAGGATAAGCAAAGAAAAACGCAGCTAAAATGAAGGGATAACCCAGAATGTTTCTGAAAACAAACGAGATGCGAATTTGACGTGGCTCAAATTCGCGATAGGCCAGAATGTGTATGATAATAAGCAACTTATCCCTGCAAGGCCAGAATGTTATAGAAAGGAAAGGACAAAGACGTTGGGTGGAAATTATGAAGGATGAAGTGTGAATTATGAAACCGGCCGCAACCTTGCGGTTTTAGGGGGTTCCAAGAGCGGTGAAAAGTGGCGAGCGATGAGTGACGAGAAACCGCCAAAATCCGAAGATGGAGAGGCGGGTGGCGCGGCACGGCATGAAACGACACGAAACGGCGCGGCAAGCTCACATCCATGCGGGCCGCCCGCACCCCCCCGCTTCGGTCATCGGCCGTTTCGGGTGAGAGGATGAACCAATTTGCTGACTTCGAGATTCGAAACTGGAAACTGGAAACTGGAAATCGGAAACTGGAAATTGGAAACTCGAAAATCGTCCGATGCCCGGTGAGCCGACAGCCAAGCGACCCGATGCTTCAATCACCAATCACATATCGCAAATCACCAATGGCTCGATGGCCCGATGAACCGATGACCCGATGGTTTGATGAAAGTCCGCTGGCTTCCGATGCTCCGAATCTGGTATAAGACGCTTTTTGCATAATTTGAAGACACGGAGTTATACCTTGCTCAAGCGAATGGTTTTTCTCATATTGATCCTCCCGGTGGGAGGCATCCTTATGGCGCAGGACACCGCCGCCCCTTCCCCCGTCGTCGACCGGGTTGGGCAGACGGGTTTTTTGCAACTGGAGGCGGAGAGTTTTAAGAATCTTCCTCCGCAGCAGAAGCAGCTAGCCTTTTGGCTGTCGATGGCGGCCATCGCGGTGAATCCCATCGCCTACGACCAGAATTCCTCATACGGACTGGAGCTCAAGAGCCTGCTCGAGCAAATCCTGAGGCATTCGGCCGGCCTGGATCCCGCCGTCCTCAAAAAGCTCACCGACTACACCAAGCTCTTCTGGGCGAACCACGGGAATCACAATTCCTTTACCTCGCAAAAGTTCCTGCCGGAGTTCACGCCGGAAGAGTTCCAGACCGCGGCCCTGCAGGCGCTGAAGAATCGCGCCGCCTTGGGCCCGCAGGCGAAACTCCTGAAGGAGTTGGAGGATCTGCGCCGGCCGATTTTCGATGCTGACTATCAGCCCTCCCTGACCGTGAAGAATCCCAAGAACGGTGAGGACCCGCTCACCGCCAGCGGCAACAACCTTTACGAAGGCGTGACGATGGATGACCTGAAGGACTTCCATGACAAGTATCCGCTCAACTCCCGCCTGGTGAAGATCAACGGCAAACTGGTGGAGCAGGTCTACCGCGCGGGTGGGGCCGGCAAAGCTCCGGCCGGCCTGTATGCGGAGTATCTGAACCGGGCGATTCGCTACCTGAACATGGCGCTTCCTTATGCCAACGCGCCCACCAAGAAAGTGCTTCAGGATCTGATCCGCTATTACCAAACGGGCGACCCGGCGGACTGGCGTCAGTTCAACATCGATTGGGTCCATGACGATAATCCGGTGGATTTCACCAACGGTTTCATTGAGGTCTACAAGGATCCGCGCGGGCTGAAAGGCGCCATGCAGGCTTACGTAACCGTCGTGGACGAAAAGATGAACAAGCTGATGAAGGAGTTCGCGGCCAACGCCGCGTACTTTGAGCAGCGGGCGCCGTGGGACGATCAGTATAAGCTCGCGGCGCCTCACCCGCCCATCGTGAATACCGTCGAAGGCCTGATTATGACCGCCGACTACGAGGTCACCACCATTGGTGAGAACCTTCCCAACGAAACGGAAATCCACGACAAGTACGGGAGCAAGAGCTTTATCTTCTCCGGTTCCATGCGCGCCTTGGCGGCGGCGCGCGGCGCGAAGGTGAGTAATGAGTTTGCCTATACGGAAGAGGAACGCGCCCGCGCCGAGAAGTACCAAGTGCTGGCGGGCGACCTCCAGGTGGCCATGCACGAAGTGCTGGGACATGGTTCCGGGAAAATGAATCCGCGGCTCACGGAAGAGCCGGCCCGATATTTGAAGGAATATTACTCGACGCTGGAAGAAGCGCGCGCCGACCTGGTGGCCTTGTGGAACTTTTTTGATCCCAAATTAATGGAGATGGGCGCCATCCCCAACCTCGAAGTTGCCAAGGCCGCTTACGACACCCAGGCGCGCGCCGCCCTGGTGCAACTCCACGAGTTCCCCACCGGCGACACCATCGAGGAAGACCACCGGCGCGGCACGCAACTGATTGTGAACTTCATCCGCGAAAAGACCGGCGCCATCCAACCTGTGGAACGCGATGGCAAAGTATATATGGTGGTGAAAGACTACGACGGGATGCACAAGGGCGTGGGCATGCTGCTGGCGGAGTTGATGCGTATCAAGGCGGAAGGCGATTACGACGCCGCCAAGGCGCTCATCACCCGGTACGGCATCCACTTCAACACCGCCTGGCGCGACCAGGCGGTGCAGCGCTACAAGGGTCTGGATCTGCCCACCTTCTGGTGCGCCATCAATCCCGATCTTGTGCCCGGCGACAGTGGGAGGCCCGGCGACATCAATATCGTCTACCGGCGCGACATGGTGAAGCAGCAGCTTCGCTATGTCACCATCACGGGCCAATAAACCAGCGGCGCAGGTGCTTCAATTATGCGCGATGATCGGAGAACGCACAACGCCGAGGCAGGAGCGGCAAGGCGAGTCGTGATGCGCTGCGGCGCTTCCCGGCCCACCCCGGCGGAAAACTCGGCAATGCCCCGCGCATTCGCAGAACGCATCAACCTCTTGAACACGCCGCATCGATGCGCTATATTCGAAGGCAGGCTGAGCGGGAGTAATTCAGCGGTAGAATGCCAGCTTCCCAAGCTGGACGTCGCGGGTTCGATTCCCGTCTCCCGCTCCATCCACATGCCATGGGGCTTCCAGGAAAATTGTAGCGGACTCGAACCGCCGGGTCCGAACCGTAGCTTGACAGCACGCAACATGGCTTCCTATAATTTGCTTTGTGGTATGCTGGAAGGTTGTGCAGCACTGGCGAGCGGGAATAACTCAGTGGTAGAGTGCGACCTTGCCAAGGTCGAAGTCGTGGGTTCGAATCCCATTTCCCGCTCCATTAACTTCCGTGGCAAGTGGTTAGTGACGAGTGGTGAGCGACAGCGCTGTTCTCGACGGCCGCTGGCCCCTAAGCACTGGCAGCAGTCCTTCAGGCGCGGTACCCAAGTGGTAAGGGAGAGGTCTGCAAAACCTTTATGCGTGAGTTCGATTCTCACCCGCGCCTCCATCCTTTCGTTTTTCCGACCGGAGGATGTCAGAGCATGTGGGCGGAATGAAGGCCCAGTGCGGCGCCACCCAAAATCAGCACGGCCCCAAGGAAGATCATCACAAAGGCCTGGAGGCGCAGGCTATTCTCGAGTTTCTTTTCGGACTTCGTAGAGATGAGATAGGTCTTTTCATTCTCACCTTTCTTGATAAGGTTGCGATCGTTCTCATCGGCGGGGTTGGGATTTTCGGTGCAGGTGCCAAGCACGTGGGTGAGCCGGCCGGCGGGCAGACAATATTCCGTGAAACGGTAAGCGTGGTTTCCAAAGTCCATGCTGATGCCGTCCGCACCGATCGAGACCCCCAGCATTTGCATCTTCTGGGCAACCGCCAGCCCCTTGTCCATCACCTTGGCTCCGGGGATGTTGGACCCTTGGAGCGCCGCCCGCGCCTGGGTGAATGAGCCGTTCAAATAGGCGCGCAAGTGGTCGTCAGTGGGAGCCGCGACGCCGAGCGATGGGTCTACCTTCTTGGGGGCATAGCCGATGGATAGCAGCGCGGGCGGCCGGAGTTCACCATAGAAGGCTTGCGGGAGGTTGTATTCGGCATTTTGAGGGTTCACCAGAATATATCCGGTTTCGTCCTGCACGTAGAAGGGGACCTCCGCCCTCTCCTTGTGCGTCTCTTCCCACGTTTCCTGATTGTCCCTCTTCACCTTCTTTTCCACTCTCACTTCGTAGTAATAGCAGGGAACTTGCGTTAGCGGGCTGGTTAACGGCTGGCCGCCGGTGCTCGTCCCGCCAACGTGGGACAATCCCATGGACACACTGCGGATGGGGATCTGGGGGGTATCCGCCAGGACCCGGTACTCGCGGTACTTGACGAAGCCAAAGATGAATAGAATCAACCCGACCACAACCAAGGCGATCGGGATGATGGGCGAAATATGACCGCTGGTGGCGGCAAACGTCAGCAACAGAATGGACATGAGTTAAAACCCCCCTTGCTACATGCGTTGGTGCGCCCAAGAAACTTACGAGTATCGTACACGCACGCCGCGGGAATGTCTATGACTTCCCCCTTGCTCGTGGCATTGCCATCCTGGTCATGTTTCGACACACGCAGGATGCCCGTGCCACCCGTTGTCCGGATGGTTTCTTACAAACGCGGCTATTTTCTTCCCAGCAGCCGGATACGCGTGACGAGGGAGCGCCCCTGAATTCCCGAAAAGCTGAGGTAATTGGGAGAGTCGATGTTGGAATTGACGTTGGCATAATTGCCGCGCTTGGTGATGTTGTTTACGCCGGCCCGTATTGCCCATTGGTATCCCAGGATCGTGAACCGCCGCTCCAGGCTGACGTCTAGTGAGAAGTAGTCCGGGAAGCGCTGCGAATACGGAGCGCCCACCACTTCCTGCGAGTCATTCTGCACGCTGAATGGGAAGCCGGTACGCCAGTCGAGAGTGTACGCCGCGTCAATTTTGTGGGTGAAAGGAAGCCATCCCCACGAAAGGAAACGATTGGGCGTGTCCCACGCCAAAGGTCCGCCCGCCTGCGGGCTGAACAGCACGTTATCAAGGTTGTATCCGAAGTCCGCATTGGTAAGCGCCCGCGATCGCGTATAAGAAGCGAACACGAAGTGATTCTGCTTGAAGACGTGGCGCAAAGTCAGCGCCGCTGAGTCGTAGTGGTCGTGACGGTTGTTGGTCAGGGTGAACTGTCCGAAGAAAGGACCATCGGGAAGAGTGGAGGCACCGGGATTGATGAAGGTCCAGATATTGCGGGCGCGCCGGTCCACAAGGTCCAGGCGCAGGTAAGTGGTCCTTGGCAATTTCTGCTCGAATGCCACGCTGGAGTTGGTCACAAACGAGTAGCGCAACTGGTCGGGGTTGATCGTGAAGGTGCTGAGCACGGGTGGCTGGAGGAGACTCTGCCCGGTGGGGTCGTAGAAGGAGTCCGTCCGCGAACCCGTCAGCGAGCGAGTGAGGATATCCAGGTTGCTTGGGTCGCGATAGACGCCGATGCCCCAGGAAATTTTGCTGTCGCCATTGCCCTTGATCAGCAAAGTGGAAGCAAGGCGCGGCGAAGCAGCGACGCGATGGATAACCTCATCCGCATCGAAGCGCAGTCCCGGCTCCAGCAGCCACCTTGAGGTCACTGACCAGCGATCCTGCACATAGCCGCTTGCCTCCACGTCGTAGCGTGTGAAAGGCGGGGCGTTGGTGAAGCTGACACTGCGCGCGCGAGTGCCGTTGGCCCGTTCCACCAGGTAAGGCTGCCGGTTGAATTCCTGATGATCGTCGAGGCGATCGAGATCAACCCCCAGCTTGATCTCGTGCTTTCCCGCCTTGTGCAGGGGCGGCAAGAACAGGTTGCCGATTCCCTGGGTGCGTCCACCCTGGCCGTGGTTGGTGGCGTAGTAATTTCCGCTGTTTCCGTTGGGAGTTTCGATGTAGGTTTGGTTGCCCATGGGAACGTAGCTGCTGTAAAAGCTGCTGGTAGCCACGCCCGCCTCCAGCAGAATGCCGCTCTGGAAAAGGTGCTGATCCTTGGCCGTGAACATGTAGGCTTTAGTGGAGTAATGCTGCGTGGTCGAGATGGGGTCGAGCGAATCCAGTCCCGAATGCGGAGAGAGAAGGGAATTCACCAGGAGACTTGCCGTAAGATTGTTATTTTGTGCGAGGTTTATCTGCACTTTGGAAAGGTTGCTCCCGCGCCACACACTATATCGGTCAGCGCCAACGGGTAACTCGGTATAGATTCCCAGGTCGTACTCACCCTCCAGCGCGTCCATAAACCACGCCTTGCCGGTGCGGATGGGGCCTGACACCATGCCGCGTGGCGCCCAGTTACTCACGGAGATGCCCCTCCGGTCCTGGACACCAGGAAGGAAATCGCTGCCCGTCCAGCGCCAGTGGTCGTCGCCCGTGCCCGTGCGCAGGCTGATGACGCCGCCCGAACCTTTGCCAAACTCCGTTGAATAGCGGCTGCTGGCCACATCTGCGGACCGCACGGCATCCACGCTGACGCGCGTCAGGAACTGGCCGCTGGCGGGATCGGAAACATTGAAGCCGTCAATCTGGTCGTACACTTGGCGTGTACTCGCGCCGTCTACATGTAGCTGCCCCGTGGAATCCTGAAGCACGCCGGGAAGCAGTGGGAGCGCATTGCGAATATCGCGCGTTATGTTGTAGGGCAGGTCAATGATCTCTTCGCTGCTCAACGTTTCACTTGCCTGGGTTTTGGCGGGATCGATGGCTGGGGGGGAATAGACCACGTTCACTTGCTCGGAAAATTCCCGGACGTGGTTCAGCGTCACCTCCGCGCTGGCCACTTCTCCCACCAGGATTCCCCCCTGCGTGACTGCGAAAAAGCCTTCCCTCTCGACGTGCAGAGAGTAGGCACCCGGCAGGAGGCCGGAGAATTCCTTGCGGCCAGCGTAATCAGTTTCGCCCTGTAAGGCCACCCCCTGCGGGGGAGTCAGCGTGATGCGCGCCGAAGGAACCGCCGTGCCGTTCTCGTCCACCACCGACACGTGCAGTCCCGCACCGGCTTGTCCGTTCGGTAGCTGCTGGGCTGGGGGCGCCGCGGCCATTGCCGCTGCAATCGGCAGCGCCAGGGCCACAAGCATCGCCACGGCAGAATGCCATGCCGCGAATCCCGAGATACTCTTCCGCTCTGGGATTCTTTTACCCATAGAAGCTATTTTCTCTCACAAACGGGCTTTGTGGTAGTGTTGCGTCCGGATCAGTTCGGCACGCGCTTGCCTGGCGAAGGGCCTGCGCCATTGAAGACATGACGCAGCGTTTGAAGGGAGACTGCTTCAAAACTGGGAACAATCAGGTCGGCGTGTGTCTTGCGGCGGAGATCCTCCTCCGAGAATGTGGAGGCAATAGCAACGCATTTCATTCCGGCGCGTTTGGCGGCCTCAATGCCGACGAAGGAATCTTCGAAGACCGCGCAGGCGGCGGGGCTTACCCCCAGCTTGTCGGCCGTCTTCAGGTAGATCTCAGGGTCTGGCTTGGGATGGGAAATGTCGTCGCCCGTCAACAACTCGCGAAAGTAGTCCCGCAGCCCGAGCGCTGAGATGAGAAAGTCCACGTTCTTGGCGATCGCAGCGGAAGCCACGGCCATGGTGATTCCCTGCGTATGAGATTCCTCGATAAAACGACGGACGCCGGGAAAGGCGCGAGCATGGGGGCCAATCTCCCGGCGAAAGTTTTCCTCCAGCTCTTCACTGAGTTCGGCCAGTTGCTCAGGGGTGAGATCCTTGGCCAAATAGCGGCGAAAGGTCACATCATTGGGAGGCCCCAGGACGATATTAGGTAGTTCCCCCTCGTCAAAGGGGATACCGTGCGCCTGGAAGAGATCAACCCACTTGCGAAGATGGAAAGGGTTGCTATCCACCAACACGCCGTCCATGTCGAAAATGATTGCCGCGGGAAGCACGAGGTGCCGGTTCATAGAATCACTTCACATCAAGTTTAGCAGATTGTCGCGAATCCGTTGGGATGTCAGAAACTCTCGCCCGCAAAAACCCGTTTCCCTGATCCCTTTTGACATCATGGTCAGCAAGGATTAGGCTCTTGGCGCTTTCGTGGCGTAATGCTCTTGGAGGTGTGTATGGCAATTTTCACCAACTGCTTTCGAATTGGGCGGGCCCTCGGACTTTGTACCTCATTTGTGTTAGCGGGAACGCTTAATGGCTTGGCGGCGCCGCCGAGAAACCAGAGCGGGATGATCGCCGCCCACGGACAAGCGGCTTCCCTCATTGTCGTGGGTAACCACGCCAGTCCCTCCGATCGATTCGTGGCCGCCGAGTTGCAGCGTTACATTGAAATGCTGTCCGGCGCGAAGCTGGCGCTGATCACCGCAGGCGACGTGAGTCAGCAGGCGAAGGGCCTGAGCCTTTTGCTGGTGGGCGGACCCCAGGGAAACGAACTGGTCGGCGACGCGGCCCAGCGCAAGCAGATCAACTTTGATGGGCTTAAACCAGAAGGTTACCTTCTGCGCCAGATCGCCTCTCAGGGGAGGTCCGCGCTGGTCATGGGGGGGAACGATGAGGCCGGAACCATGTACGCCGCCTATGATTTTCTGGAGCGTTTGGGTTTCGTTTTTCTGCTGACCAAGGACATTTTGCCCGAAAAGCGAACCGACGTGCCCCTGCCCATGCTTGACGAGCGCGTCGAGCCGGCATTTCGACGCCGCGGCGTGCATGTCGACAATTGCTATCCCAATCAGACGATGTGGTCGCTGGCGGACTGGCAGAGAACCCTCGACCAGATGGCCAAAATGCGCATGAATTATCTCCAGGTGTTCTGGTTCCCCAACACGCCCTGGCTGACCTACGAATACCGGGGCGAGAAGAATTTTCTGGGAGACGCTTCCGTGAAGGAAAGCGGCTACATGCTGTGGCGGGAATCGCAGGGTTCGTTCCTGGTGAAGGACATGACGGTGGGCCGCGAACACTTCAAATACCCGCGCATCGCCCCACCCGAGTTGCAGGACGTTGAAGCTCCCGAGCAGGCGTTCGCCAAGGCGCAGGACCTGTTGCGCGCCGTAATCGCGTACGCCAAGACGCGCCACATTGACACCTGGCTGGCGATTGATCCGGTCAGCATACCGCCCAACCTGGGGCGTTTCGCGGGCAATCGCGCCGGCGACCTCCCCTTTCAGCCGGTTCTGGGGGGAGCCTACATGTGCCCGGACGACCCCGTGGCGCACGAAATCAATGAGAGCCGCCTGCGCAGCCTTTTTGCCACGTATCCCGGCGCCCAAGGTTACTTTCTTTGGTTCCCGGAGCTTTATCCCGTGTGTGACGATCCCCGCAGCCGCGCCTACACTCTGCAAGAGCGGCCCAAGCTCTTACCTGACGAGACCCGCCACTGGAAGGCCTACACCGGTTATGAGCGCAACGCCGACCGCGTGGTGGATTCTGACGCCGGATCTTTGGAATTGATTCGCGCGGCGCTGGAGGCGCGGGACCGCGTCAATCCCCAGGCGCAGGTGGGCATTGGCGCTTTCGGACGCGGATTCGTCTACCCACTGATCGACAAGATGTTTCCCAAAAACGTACCCCTTACCGACATGATTTCGCGGGGCATTTGGACTCCCATGGGTGTGCCCATGGGCGATTACGGGGGCATGGGCGAGCGCGAACGCACCGTGATCACGCGCTCCGACGACGATGGCAGCATGCTGGGCATGCAATTCAGCGTGAATATGTACTACAAGGACCGCACGTTCGAAGGCGCTTTGGAAAATGGCGTGACGGGGCACGCCACGCAGGTGAATCGCGCCCGTGGCATGGAGCAGAACGAACGGTTCATGGCGGAAGGAGGCTGGAAGCCACATCTGACGCCGGAAGAATTTTATCGCGCCTACACCCGCCGCATCTTCGGAAAAGCCGCCGCGCCGGAAGCGCTGAAGGCGTACCAGATCCTGGAAGAGAATGAAGAATACCTCAACTGGACGGGCCGTGGAAATTTCCCCTGCTGCGGTTTGCCCCGCGAAATCGGCATCATCCGGGCGTACTCCGAACAGGGTGACCCCTACGATGGCCCGACTTTTCCAGCTTGGGCGGGCTTTCTCGACCGTGTCCGCGACGAACCTATCTACTATACCCATTCTGCGGAACTGCTTCGCGAGGCTTTATCTCATTTCGAGCAGGCGGAAAAGGTGGCGGCACCGGGCAGCCGCGCCGAACTGGATTACCTCCGTAACAAGACGGAGGCCTACGCCATGCACCTTGACACCTTGGTGGCCCTGGACAAGGCCTATCTCGAGTTCGATGCGGCGTTCCGGGCCCGGCCGGGGAACCCTGCGGAGTTCATGCAGAAATTGGATCACAGCCTGGAAATGTTCCGCGAGGCACGTGGGATGACGATCGCCATGGCCACGAAGTTCTCCGAGATCATCGACGATCCCTCCGACCTCGGCGTGCTCTACCGGATCAATGTCTACATGATTGACGGGACGGACGTGGTTCTAAAGTTCATGCAGAATATCGATGACTTCCATCATGGGAAGCCTTACTTGAATCCCGTGCCCCTGGAGAAAATCTTTATGACTTCGCCGCGCATCCAACACGGGCGGCTGTAGCCTGGTTAGCGCGGCAGGGGGCGCAGGCTGGCAAGGAGTTTTTCGGGCGGAAGAGTATTGAGCACGCCCGACTTTTCCATCCAGCCGCGGCGCGCGGTGATGACGCCGTAGCGCATCAGCTTGAAGTGCTGAGGGTCATGCGCGTCGGTGGAGATGATGATCTTCATGCCGCGGTCGCGCGCCAGCTTCACATGGCGGTCGCACAGGTCGAGGCGTTCGGGGTTGCCGTTGAGCTCCAGGATGACGCCGAATTTTTTCGCCGCCGCGAGTACTTTTTCAAGGTCGAATTGGAAAGGGTCGCGCCGCAAAATCTGGCGGCCGGTGGGGTGGCCGAGGATGCGGACGTAGGGATTTTCCAGAGCGCGCAGCAGGCGCGTGGTCATTTCTTCCGCGGGCATGGTCATGCGCGAATGGACGCTGACCAGCACGATGTCAAATTGCTTCAGGAGTTCGTTGGGATAATCCAGGCTGCCGTCGCCCATGATGTCCACTTCCGAGCCCGCCCAGATTTCGATCCCCTTCACCTTCTTTCGTGCGGCGTGAATGCGGCGAATGTGTTCGGTGGCGCGCTTTTCATCCAGGCCGTTGGCGACGGTGACGGCTTTGGAGTGGTCGGTGATGAGGATGTACTGGTAGCCAAGTAGCTTCGCGGCGCCGGCCATTTCTTCGATGCTGGCGTGGCCGTCAGAGGCGGTGGTGTGCATTTGCAGATCGCCGCGGATATCGCCCAGCTCGACCAGCTTAGGCAACTCACCTTTTTCCGCCGCTTCGATTTCGCCCAGGTTTTCGCGCAGCTCGGGGGGAATCCATGTGAGGCCGAGTTTGGCGTAGATTTCCTCTTCCGTGCGGCTGGCTAGATTGTTTTCGCCGTGGAAAAGGCCGTACTCATTCAGCTTCCACCCGTGGCGCTTGGCACGGTCACGCAACGCCACGTTGTGTTCCTTCGAGCCGGTGAAGTATTGCAGCGCGGCGCCGTAAGCGGAGCGCTCAAGCAGTCGCACGTCAACTTGCAGGTCGTTCTTGAGCTTCACGCTGACCTTGTCTTCACCCTTGGCCAGAATCGCGGCGATGCCGGGAAATTTGACGAAGTGGTCAGCGATGCCGGCGGGGTCGCGGCCGGTCACCAGCAGGTCAAGGTCTCCCACGGTTTCGCGTCCGCGGCGCAGTGAGCCGGCCGGCGTGACCTCCTCGACGGCCTTCGCATCGCGCAACCAGGCGGTGAGCACTTCGGCGGTCTCATACGCCGTGTCCAGACGGAATCGGCCCGCGGCGCGACGGAAGGCCTCAATGGCCTTCAGAATGTTCTCCTCCGACTTTTCGCTCATTCCCGGCAAGTCGCGCAGGCGGCCTTCTTTAGCGGCACCTTCCAGTTCGTCAACGCTGCGGATGTTCGCTTGCTGGTAAAACAACCGCACTTTCTGCGGGCCCACAGTTTGAAGTTGCAGCAGGTCGAGCAGGCTGCGCGGGATTTTCGCGAGCTGCTCCTGGTGATAGGTCGACTTGCCCGTCTCGACGAGTTCCGCGATTTTCTTGGCCAAATCGGCGCCCACGCCGGGAATGTCAGTGAGTTTGCGGTTGGGGTCGCGCGCGATGTCTTCCAGGCGCTCGGGATAGCTCTCAATGGAGCGCTTGGCGCGGTCGTAGGCCGCGGCCTTGAAGGTCCACTTGGGATCATCCTGGACAATTTTCATGAGGTTGGAGATTTCCTCGAAGACGGCGGCGATTTCGCGGTTTTCCATCGGAGCCTCCAAGCTGGACGTTGTAAAGGAATATTTTACTGCGAAAGTGCAGGCTGTGGCTCAAACACCTGGGATCGGAGGTATGTTCGCGTCCCCACCCAGATCAGCGCGCAGGTGGCCGCGGGCCAAAGGGCGATGGCACCGATGATGAGGAGGGGGCTTCCCGCGCCAGTGTAAGCGGCGATGTACATGGGGAGTTCGGTCCCCAGGGCCAGGGTGCTGAGATAGAGCGCGACCAATTCACCGGTGGTCGCCTCACGGACTCTTGCCCAAAGATACGTCAAGGGGAGGATCGTCAGCACGAAGTGGTGTGGCCAACTGAAGGGCGCGGCCAGAAGGTAGACGAGCGGCAACAGAATGAGTTCGTCAACCAACCCCTTGGCGACTTTCCGTTTTCGCCAGCACCAGAAGATGAAGCCCAGACCGATCGCCAGACCGCAAGCCTTCTCGAAAAGACTCAGACCGTGGGGCACGGGCCATTCAGTGGTATCGGTAAGCGTGGCGAAATACCTGGGGCCGAACAGCGCATCGACGAGGCCTGCGAATGAGCGGTTGGCGATATTTCCCAGCCCGGAAGAAATGCTCGGGTAGATCGCCGTCAGCCAGGTCTTGTTGGTCTGCCAACCTAATGTCCAGATGGAAGCCCCGGTGAAAGCAACGACGCCCGCCACGTAAGCAGCCAGCCACCGCCACTGCCGGCGCAGGGCGAGGAGCGGCACGGCGACCAGGGGCGAGACCTTTAATACCGTCCCCAACGCGAAGCACAAAGCAGAAGCCATCGGCTTTTGCCGTTGGAGAAGGTACACACCCAGAGTCCAAACGAACAGAATCGGGACATTGGCTTGGCCAAAAACCAGGGTGTTTCTTAAGGGGAAGAAGAAACAAGCTGCCGCGAAAATCAGTGCAAAAGTCTCCAACTCGGGTCCGGAAGGAAGAAGCCTCAAGGTCAGGAAAATAGTGACCGCAGTTAAACAGATGGTAATGAATTGCCAAAGGACATAAGCCCACTGCCAGGGCATCATCGCCAAAGGCGCCATGAGCAGTGCGGAAAAAGGAGGATTGGTGAATTGGAGGATTTCGGGGAAGCCGTTCGCCCGGGCCATTTTCGCCCAGGGTGATGCCGCATCCGCCTCCTTACACAAGAGTGTGTATCCCTGGCTACGGTCGGCGGGCGGGTAGTAGAGAGGCGTGGCGCCCCTTTGCAAGGCAACTTTTCCGCCCAGGTAAAAGACCGGAAAATCAACTGGAATAAGGTCGTTTTCCCTGGTGAAGGCCCGCTCCGCCGAACTCTCGATATCGGAGGTCAGCGCGAGTCCGAGGATCGTCAAGCAGGCAAAGACGGACCATCGGCGCGACGCTCGGGATTTCCCGGATTGTTCTATGTGGTTTTCCAACTTGGATGCCGCTGGCGCTCCTCACGTCCGGCGGCTTGCCAGTCTCCCAGAGATTGGGGCGAATTGGAAGCACGAACTCAAGGCGATGCCGGGGCAGGCGAGGGAGTCGGCTGGTCCGCCCGGACAGGGTAGGGCGACAACCTGGGAGGCGCCTGGTCCGGTTCCGCCAGCCAGACGCGCCTTTGCGGGAAGTAGCGGATTAACTCGGCATTGCCGGAGTCACCCATGTCGCGCGCCCACACGATTTTTGCGCTGTCAATATCCGCCCTATTATAGACCCACTCATTATCCGAGTTATGATCTCGCCTGTAACGCACAATGACGAGATGGTCTCCCGGTAGTGCCTCCAATTGTGCCAGGGCCCGTGCGCGGTCCAGGTTCTGAAAATGCTCGGAATCCCAAGTGTGGTCCCATTCGACAGGAGTGGGAATGTGCAACTGGGGGGCGAAAGCGCGCAGCACGAACAGCAGGACGCAGACCGTCGGGATGGCCCGCACCAACCCCAGCCCGGCAGGTCTCCCCCGCCAAAGCCACAGCCGCAGGTAGCGCATGGCTTGCAGAACCAGCGCATAAATCGCTGCGGTTATAGCTGCCATGTAATGCGGAATAAAGTAGATGGGCAGCGCGATCCCAATAAATGTGGCGTCGAACACCGCCACCAAGAAACCCGTCTTCCCCGAGATCGTCTTCCGGAAAAAAAGCCTGGGGTTGATAGCCAGCATCACCACCAGGGGCAGCGCGAGCAGCGGCCCCAGGAAGAAACAGTAGATATCCCAGACCTTCGCGCCCAACACCAGGAGGGGATTCCTTCGGGCGTCGTTGTAACAGTCCATTTGCCAATCATGCAGATAGAATCGTTCCAGATCCGGGTGATTATACTTGTGCGTGAGGTTAAGAGGCTGCCAGGGAAAATAGGGCACAGCGATGTAGGTGTCGATATTGACCTGATAAGGGATGCGAAATGGGCTACCCGTGACTCTCCAAAAATAGTACGCCATTCCCACCACCGTGGCAGTCAGGATCAGGGCCAGGGGCAGGACAATTCGTCGTATCAGTTCCCGCCAGGGTGGACGCTTCTTTCCCAGAATCCACACCCCCGCCGCAATCGCCATGGGAATGCCGAAGAACAGGCTCTCGTAGGGCCGCGTGTTGGCCAGAAGGGCGAAACCCAAGCCCATCAGCACAGCCTCCCTCAGATGCCTGCGCCGCTTAATTCTGGGCAGCGCTCCTAGGACGAGCGCTCCCCCGATTGCCGCGAGTGCGCCTCCACAGTAGCTGTTCGCCCAATAGCTGAAGGTACCAAGCCGCATAACCGCCAGCAGCCCACCCAGTAGAGCCCAACCCGGCGGCAGCCATCCTTGCAGCATCCAACAGATCGCCGCGCACATGGCGCCCGCGCTGAGCCAAACGCCGATCCAGGGGTTTCCAGCAATGACCTGGCCCAAAGCCAGGATGAGGCCCTGAGCGGGGAAGTACATCGACATGTAGGTGGGTTTCTGATTGATGTGGATGCTCTCAAAGTGAATCCACATGGGGTGAGTCGGATTCGCAATACGGCCGTGCGCGAAAGTATCCGCGGCCAGCAGGTAGCCGAAATCATCATGAAATCCCGGCTTAGGAACCGGCAGGTTGGGCAGCAGGGCGGCGCGTATTGCCATTGCCAGGACGCCCACCGCCAAGACGGCAAGGGCGCGTCTTTGTGCCAGGCGGCTCAGGTATTGTTCGGCGGCCTGAAACCATCGGGAGGGGAAGCTGCAAAGGAAATACGCGGCCACGATCAGAGCGACCACCAGAATGTGCTCGAGGATGAATAACACGCCGCGCCGCCGGGGCTTTAACCCCTACCCTGATAACATCTGTTCCTGTCTTCCCTCTCCATCGGGATGGTCCATGCCCTGCCGCCCTCTTGAGGGTCCCATTGAATGACCAATTGGAAACGAGTGGGGAGTAGTTTAGCATGACTCGTGTTGCAAAAGGGAACCCTTTGCCAGTGACACCGCCACCCCAGGCTGCCGCCGGTTGCCTTCCGCCATAACCAATGGTAGTTTGAGTATGCTCGGGGTGAATGGGATGTTTGGGCGCCTGAGTTTGCAAGTCAAGATTATCGCCATCTTTGCCGCCACCGTCATGGTGGTCCTCGGAGTGTCGACGCTCATCGCCACTTTTCTGACGCGCGATCCCGTGGAAAGCGAACTCTACCACAAGGCTCTGGATCAGGCGCGCCTGACGGCTCATCAGATTGCCGCCCCTGATACGCTGGCAAGACCCGATGTTCTCGTTCCGGCTCTGAAGCAATTGCAGCACGACCTGCCGGGCATCATGCAAGCCGATGTTTTCGTGCATGACCACGATCATCACCTGGTGGCCACTACCAATCCGCACGGCCAGCATTTGGAGCTCGACAATCTCCCCAATGTGGAAAGTTACAACGAGTACTTGCGGGCCAATCCTGACCAGGAGAGCTTTGAAACCGAGAATCGCCGCTCGTGGATCATCAGCACCACCATCAGCGCTCAAGGCCAGCCCATCGGCTGCTTGATTCTAACCGTTTCGCGGTCCAGCCTGAACGCTGTCACCTGGGACCTTGTATTGCGGAATCTGCTGCTGATGCTTGCCAGCTTTGTGGTGGTGGTGCTGGTCATTCACCTCTTTTTCCTGCGCGCCGTGCGGAGGCCGGTTAAGGAAATGATTCGGGTGATGGAGACGGCGGAAAGCGGGCAGCTCAATGTTCGGGCGCGGTTGCAAAGCTGGGATGAGATTGGATTGCTCGCTGCCCACCTGAACCGCATGCTTCGGCGCATCGAGAATTTCAGCAATGAACTGGGCCGCAAAGTGGAGGAAGCCACCGGCGAGCTGGCGCGCGGCAATGAGGAATTGCGGCGCATAAACGAGGAGCTCTTCGAGACGCAGAAAAACCTGGCGCGCTCGGAGCGCCTGGCCGTGGCGGGACAGCTTGCCGCCAGCCTGGCGCACGAAATCGGCACTCCCCTCAACTCCATCTCTGGGCACGTGCAGTTGCTGGCGCGGCGCAAGAGCAATGATGAGTCCACCACCCGGCGGCTGCTGGTGATCGAGAAGCAGGTGGAGAACATCGTTCGCACGGTGCGGCAATTGCTCTCCTGGACGCGTAAGTATGACTTGCGGCTGGAACTGATGGACCTGGGGCACGTGCTGGAGGACGCCGTCCTCCTGTCGTCACCGGTTTTGGACCTGAGAAAAATCCGCGTGCAAACGAAACTGGCCAAAGACTGCCCGAAGATTTACGGTGATTCCGGCTATCTGCACCAGGTATTCTTGAACCTGATTAATAACAGCGCTGACGCCATGCCGCGGGGCGGCCAGCTTCGCATCGAGCTGCGACCGATCGCCACGCGAGAGCCGGGCGTGGACCCGGACGTGACGCCTGACGTAGCGCCGGGCTTTAGCCCGGCACGGGCGCATTCGGGTGCCGGGCTAAAGCCCGGCGCTACGGTTTTGGAGGTGGAAGCCGTCGTCGCGGATACGGGCACGGGGATGCCGCGTGAAACCTTGGCGCACATTTTCGACCCTATGTTCACGACCAAGCAGATCGGCACCGGTGCGGGGTTGGGGCTGGCCATCTGCGAGCAGATTGTTCGCCAGCACGCCGGGACCATTCACGCGGAAAGCGAACCGGGCCACGGAACCACTTTTACGATCCGCCTGCCGCTGGATTGCCGCGAGAAGGTGGAAGCGCCCGTTACGGCGACGGTGGCGAGCGCGTCTTGATGGGTAAATAGTGAAATGTGAATAGTAAATAGTAAATTGCGAATTCCTCCTTGCCGCCCTTACTTCATTATTTACTGGCCACTATTTACTATTTGTGATGGCTCTTGAATATGGAAACCGAAAGTTCTGCGAACATTCTGGTGGTGGACGACGATGAGGACACGCGTGAGTTGCTGCGCGAAGTCTTGAGCGAAGAGGGCTATCGCGTCAACACCTCGGGCACCGCCGAAGAAGCCATGGAAATCGGCCAGCGAGAATTCTTCGAGGTCATTATCAGCGACATGCGCCTGGGGCCGAGCCTGAATGGCCTGGATGTGCTGCGCGCATACAAAGCGATTCAGCCGGAGTCGGAGGTCATCCTGATCACGGCCTTCGGCTCCATGGAAACCGCCATCGAGGCGGTGAAGGCCGGGGCCTTCGATTACATTTCCAAACCCTTCAAGATTGACGAAGTGCTCTTGCAGGTACAAAGGGCGCTGGGGAATCGCAAACTGCTGCGCGAGAATCGCAGCCTGAAGCGGCAACTGGGTACTCAGGTACAACTCTCCAGCCTGGTGGGCAACTCCCCCAAGATGCTCGAAATCTACAAGAAAATCGCCATGGTGGCGGACTCCCGTTCCACCGTGCTGATTTACGGCGCAAGTGGGACAGGGAAAGAACTGGTGGCGAAGGCGATCCATTACAACGGCCCCCGCGCCGAGCAGTGCTTCTACGCCGTGAATTGCGGGGCGCTCACCGAAACCCTGCTGGAGACGGAGCTCTTCGGCCACGTGCGCGGATCTTTTACCGGCGCATCGGAAAACAAGCGCGGAATATTTGAGGAGGCAAGCGGCGGAACGGTTTTTCTGGATGAAGTCAGCGAGATGAGCCCGGCGCTCCAGGTGAAAGTGCTGCGCACCCTGGAGGAACAGGAAGTGCGGCGCATCGGGAGCAATGAGGTCGTCAAAGTGGATGTGCGCATCATCGCCGCCAGCAATCGCAACCTGGCGGAATGGGTGGAAGAAGGGAAGTTCCGCCAGGACCTTTACTACCGCCTGCGCGTGATCGAGATTGACATCCCGCCTTTGCGCGAACGCCTGGAGGATATCCCCCTGCTCGTCGAGCACTGCCTGAAGAAGATGGGCCGCGACCGCGAGCACGCTCTTTCCATCTCGCCCCAGGCGCTCTCCGCGCTGATGAGCTACTCCTGGCCGGGAAACGTCCGCGAGCTTGAAAACGCGCTCGAATCCGCCGTGGCCCTCAACCGCACGGGCATGATCGTGGCGGAGGACCTGCCGGACAAGGTGCGCACCGAGACCCGCGAGATCAAACGGTTGGATGATCTCTATGCGGAGTTGCCACCCCTGGAAGAGGTGGAGCGGCGCTACATGGCGCACGTCTTGAAAGTCACCGGCGGCAATAAGGTGAAAACCTCGGAAATCCTGGGCATTGACCGGCGCACGCTGTACCGCAAGGCGGAGAAATATAAGTTGCTGGTTTGAGAAAGTCGGGCACGGAACGGCGAACTCGATTATTCTGGAAAGTGGGCCTTCGCATCAGGGCGAACGATTACTCTTAGGGCATCGAAGGTCGCGCGCCGGTCCCGGGCGAGGGCGCAGCGAAACTGTGGGTGGGGCCTGCGCTCCGCTGAAAAGACGTGAATGGAATGAAGTACTCTCATATTGTCAAATCCGCCGCGAAACACCTCTGGTCGGGCTTCAAGCTCCCCTATATGGTGATGTTTGAAACCACCCTGATGTGCAATATGTTCTGTGAGTATTGCATCTTTGGCGAAGAGGGCAAGTTCAACGACCTGCAGACGCGCGCCACGCGCGACCGCATCTTCAAGCGCATCGACGAGTTTTGCGAGATAGGGATCTTCGCGCTCAGCTTTTCCGGTGGCGAGCCCCTGCTGAACCCGAGCACCTGCGACTACATCGCCTACGCCGCGGACAAGGGCATGTGGACCTCCATGCCCACCAACGGCCTGCTCATCAAGAAATACGCAGAGGGCGTGGCGCGGCTGGATATGCTGGAAGTTTCCATTGACTCCCTCAACGTGCAGCGGTTTGCCAAGCGCCGAGGGCTGGACGGACTTCCGAAGATTGTGGAGAACCTCGACTACGTGCTTGCCAAACGCCGGCCTTTCACCACGCAGATCAACGCCGCGGTAAATATGGAAAACCTCTACGACCTCCCCGACCTGGCGGAGTTCTGCAAGCAACGCCACCTGGTGATGCATCCGGAGGCGGTTCACAACGTCATGCGCGATGGGGAACTGCTGCCCGACGCGGAGTTGCATGGCAAAGATCTCGATACGGTGGAAATGTTTTTGCGCGAACTCCGCATGTCTTACCCGGAGAACGTCCGTTTCTACACTCACTACTACGCCTTTTATCGCCAGGGGGGATTTGGACCGAAGTTCCCCTGCCGGCATCCCTCCAAGCTCATTTCCATGAAGCCGGATGGCTCCATTCACTTGCCCTGCGCGTTCGTGACCCTGCACAAGTCGCAGGCGCCCTTGCGGGAAATTTTCGCCTCAGAAGCGGCGAAGAAAATCATCGCCCAGGAAGCCACTTTGTGGGACTTTTGCAAGGGGTGTAAGATTGGCTGTCCTTATGAAGTGAGTGCCTATACCAACAGCCCCATGCTGGCACTGGAGTCCGGGCTGAACTTTTTGCGGTTGTTGTGAGTACCCCGCGGGAGCGGGAAGCAGAAGGCAGAAAGCAGAAGGCAGTAGGCAGAAGACCCTTTCCTCGATAAGGCCGTGCATGGGCTCATCCCTTGCGTTCAGGGGAGGTTACGAGGTGCATTTGCCCATTGTCTCCGGTGAAGGTTCGGGAAGCCCCACAGTCGGGTGTATGCGAACTTAGATTCTCTGTGTCCTCTGTGCCTTCAAAGATTGAATACCGAGCACACGGAGGGCCTTTGTGGCCTCTGTGTTGGGCCTTTGCTGGCCACGCAGGACACGGAGGCAAGACTACTTTCTGCCTACTGGGTTTGTGCTTTGTCTATCCTAAGCACAGGGGACACCGGGGCAAAAAGGATCTCTGCTTTCTGCATGCTGCTTACTGCCTACTGCCTTCTTGTAGGGTTGGAACCGAATATGGCTCATATCATTGTTGGCAGCCTTGCCGCGTTGGGACTGGCGTTTGGCCTGTGGTTCTGGTGGGCCTGCTCTGAGCCTTCTTCCACCTTCTTCCGCCCGGCGCTGATCCGGGGCCCGCAAGAAGGCAAGCGTATCTCTCTGACTTTCGACGATGGGCCGTCTGAGGAGTTTACCGGACAGATCCTCGATATTTTGCGTGAACACCAGGTCCCCGCCACATTTTTCGTTTGTGGAAGGAACGTGGAAGAGCATCCCGACTTGCTTCGCCGCATTGTGGCCGAGGGGCATGCAGTTGGAAATCACACTTATTCGCACTTGTTTGTTTACTTCAAATCCCGGCGGCGAATAGCCGAGGAGATTGATCGCACCCAGGCAATCATCCAGAAGGTCGTCGGCTTCCGCCCTAATATCTTCCGGCCGCCTTATGGAGCGCGCTGGTTTGGGCTGATACCGACTCTGTTGGAACGAGGCATGCCCCTGATCCTATGGTCCGCCACGGGGTACGATTGGAGGAAAGACGTGCAGGGCATCACCGAGGCCGCCTTGCGAGAACTGAAGCCCGGCGCCATTATCTTGCTGCACG
>Ga0326728_10003619_pt1 | contig 47435 bp, 35 predicted proteins | sample MB3enrmetagenome_FD_207602 | JGI IMG/M metagenome (GOLD analysis project Ga0326728, IMG submission 207602) | Lab enriched peat soil microbial communities from McLean, Ithaca, NY, United States - MB31MN | ecosystem: Environmental > Terrestrial > Soil > Wetlands > Peat | place: USA: New York...
CAAGCGCACCCTACAGTACGCCAGCCAACTCCAGGCGCAGGACGCCGGGCTCACCGTCAACCAGGAGACGGTGGACGACGCGCGCGCTGCCGTCACCCTCTTGTCTAAACGTCCAGAGATCGATCCCTGGCGAATCTTCGTTCTCGGCCACAGCCTGGGTGGAATGCTTGCCCCACGCATCGCGCAGGGCGACAAGAAGGTCGCCGGCCTCGTCATCATGGCTGGCAATACCCTCCCGCTGCAGCAGACGATCGTCGAACAGGTCAAATACATCGTTGGACTGCAAGGCAAGATCACCCCGGAAGGACAGAAGCAGATTGACGACGCAGAGCAATCTGCCAAACAGATCGAAAGCCCCACCCTCGCCGCGGAGACCAAACTAAATGTTCTCGGCTCTCCCGTCCCAGGCTCCTACTTCCTCGACCTGCGCAGCTACCACCCTGCCGAGGTCGCGGCACAGCTGGGAATTCCTATGCTCATCCTGCGTGCAGATCGCGATTACCAGGTGACCCAGCAGGACTACGATGGCTGGAAAGCGACTCTGTCCAGCAAACCCAACGTCACCTGGAAGGTCTATCCGGGCCTCTTCCACCTCTTTATGCCCAGCAACTCCACCGGCCCCGGACTGGGCACGCCTGACGACTATCAGAAGCCGGGCCATGTGACGACGCAGGTCATTGACGACATCGCCACCTGGATCCAATCCCGCGGACCGGCTAGTCACGCTCTGCGATGACTCCGCGAGGCAGGTACGCGGCGCCTCCGCAGCGATCCCCATCCCCGAAGCCCCTCCGTCCGTCTTGTCAACAACTTGTTCCCCTCCCCAGTAAGTAGTCGGTATATATTGATCTCGCCGTCAAATCCCGTTCTCAGGCCTCTCCGATGCGCTGCTCTGTTCGATATGCCTTCACCCCTCCCGCATTTATTTTCCTCCTAGCTCTCCACCTTCCCGCGCAACAGGCCCCCGCCGTCGCTGGCGGCACAGTCTTCGGCCACGTCATCTGCGCCGACAACAACGAGCCGGCGCACTTCGCCAAGGTGCTGCTCAAGTCCACCGTGCCCAGCCACGCCGCGGAGGACCGGATGAAGCAGATGCAGGACGCCGTGCAGCAGACAGGAGCCAAGAACGGCGAGCCCGCCAAGCCGTTGACCGACGAGCAGAAGCGCAACTTGGCCGAAACGGACAAATTCATGGCCAGTATGACGAATGCGGAGGACCGGGCTGCGGAGATGAGCACTGCCGTCACGGCCGGCCTCGACGGGTCCTTCACCATCATCGGCGTCAAGCCCGGGACCTACTACGTCCACGCCGTCTATAGCGGCTACCTCGATCCCGTCTCCCAGCTCACTGACAAGGACCTCGCCAGCACCGACTCGGCGGTCCGCGCACGCATCGCGCAGATCCCCACCATCACCGTTAATGGAGCCGAATCCGCGCGGATCGACCTCCGCCTCGATCGCGGCGCTGCCATCAGCGGTCGCATCCTCTACGACGACGGCAGCCCCGCCACGGGATGGACCGTTTCTGTTATCCAGCCAAAATCACCGGAGGAGCAAAGCAATATGATCGCCGCTATGGCAAACATGCAGCTCGCCGATAGCGGTGCCGCTGAGATTTACAAGACCGATGACCTCGGCCAATATCGCATCCCCGCGCTCACCGCCGGAGAGTATGCCGTGCGCGCTACCTTCGTCCCCATCAATATCAACTACGAGGCTATACTCGGCAACGGTTCCGAGGACGCAGACGATTCAGAGGCCAATAACCCCTTCGGCAGCGGCATCGACATCGCCGTCTACTCCGGCGATACCTTCTTCCGATCCGACGCCAAATCCATCAAGCTCACCGACGGCGAGAATCTCTCGGCCGTCGACATCACCATCCCCGCGCGTAATCTGCATAGCATCTCCGGCCATGTCGTCGCCAAATCCGATGGCCATTCCATCAACCATGGAATGCTTATGCTCACCAGCAAAGACAAGCCGATGCCAATACGTATGTCCTCCATGCGTAGCGACGGCAGCTTCCGTTTTGAATGTGTGCCCAACGGCAACACCTATATCCTCCAGGTCATGAACGCCGAGGACGTCAAACCCGTCGCCACCGGCAAAGCTCTGGGAATCGTCGCTCCCAGATCGAATGTTCTGCAGGATTACGAATTCGCCCACGCCAGCATCACCCTCGGCGACGCCGACATCGACACTCTCAGCATCGTCGTCTCCCCGGTCAACAGCACCCCCGCCAATAGGCCCGCATCCATCCCTCTCGATGACTCGCCCTCAACCGACGGCTCCAGCGACAAACCCTAGGGCAGTTTGTCATTTCGCTTCATGAGGAACCAGAAGCGGCAAAAACGCGCCGTCTCCTCCGCCGCGCTCACCGAACCGATGTATACTCGTCTTAATATGGACGGGGTTTACTGGTCTACCCAGCCTTAGGTCGCGGCCAACTGGCGCCTTTCCCTCTCCACTTCGAGGTAATTTAAGCCGATGGCACCACGTACCCGCCGCGCTCTCTTCTCCGTCACGCTGTTTCTGGCATGCTGCGCCCTGCTCGGGTCCTTCATCAGCAACAAGGTCGCCGCCCAGTCCGCCTCCGACGAGTCCACGCTGCGCGATTCGCTGCACCAGTTCACCGACGTCTACTCCCTGGTGGAGCAGAACTACGCAGAGCCGCTGGACCAGGACAAGATCGACAAGGCCATCTACGATGGCGCCATCCCCGGCATGTTGCACGCGCTCGATCCGCACTCCAATTTTTACGACCCCAAGGCCTTCGCCCAGATGCGCGAAGATCAGCACGGCAAGTACTACGGCGTCGGCATGTCCATTCAGCCGCAACCCGATAAGACCGGAGTCATCCATATCGTCGTGCTCGCTCCCTTCGAGGGCACACCCGCATTCAAGGCCGGCATCCGCCCCGGAGATGTCATCCTTTCCGTCGACGGAAAGCCAGCCGTAGGCCTCGATTCCGCCGCTGTCGCCGCCATGCTCAAGGGGCCGCGTGGCACCCACGTCTCGGTCGCCATGCAGCGCGAGGGGCACGACGGGCCGCTCACCTTCGACCTGGTGCGCGACGAGATTCCCCGCTACTCCGTCGATCTGGCCTTCCTGCTCAAGCCCGGCGTCGGCTACATCCACATCACCAACTTCATGGAGACCACCAGCCGCGAGTTGGGCGACGCGCTCGACAACTTCCAGTCCGCAGGCCCGCTGCACGGACTCGTCCTCGATCTCCGCAACAACCCCGGAGGCCTGCTCAACGAGGCCGTCAGTGTCTCCGACAAGTTTCTCAAGGAGGGCCAGATCGTGGTCTCGCAACGCGGCCGCGCCTTCCCCGACCAGGTCTACCGCGCGGCCCACGGCGAACAGGGAACAGACAAGTATCCCATCGTCGTCCTGGTTAACCGAAACACCGCCTCTGCCGCCGAGATCGTCTCCGGAGCGCTGCAGGACCATGACCGCGCCCTCATCGCCGGCGAAACCACCTTTGGCAAGGGCCTGGTGCAGACCGTCTTTAACGTCTCGGAAGACACCGGCCTCGCGCTCACCACCTACCACTACTACACGCCCTCCGGCCGCCTCATCCAGCGCTCCTACGACGGCGTGTCGGCCTACGACTACTTCTTTGTCCGCGACGACGCCAAGAAGGCCGACAAGTCCAACCTGGAGGTCAAGCTCACCGACTCGGGCCGCACCGTCTACGGCGGCGGCGGCATCACACCCGACGAGAAGGTCACTGGCGGCTTGTTCGACCCGGAGAATTTCAACCGATTTCAGACTTCCCTGCTGCAGCACTACATCTTTGTCATCTCCGGCGCCGGCAGCTTCGCCAAACACTACCTGGCAACCCACAGCGTAGGCCGCGACTTCGTTGTCGACGATGCCATCCTGCAGCAGTTCAAGGATTTTCTGAAAGCCAATCAGGTGGACTATAGCGACGCTGAGTTCACGGCTTCCTTGGACTGGATCAAGACCAATATCAAAGCCGAGCTCTTCACCTCCCAGTTCGGCCAGTTGGAGGGTCTCAAGGTGCGCGCCCAAGCCGACCCCGAGATCGCCAAGGCCACCACCTTCCTGCCCGAGGCCATGGCGCTGGAAGACCGCGACAAAGAGCCGCAGAAGACCGCCAGCCTGGTTCCATAGAAGAAACAGAAGAGAAATTCGATGGAGCGGGAGACGGGGATCGAACCCGCAACCAACGGCTTGGGAAGCCGCTACTCTACCATTGAGCTACTCCCGCTTCACCTGAGAATTATACCCCGTGCAATCGCGTGGTAAACCACGCGAAAATACAACTCTACATACGCCCCATTCTGCGCTACTCTTATTCCGCTTCCATATTCTCCACGCAGAGTTTCACAGGAGACCCCCATGTCTATCCATCGCAGATGCTTTTTAACGGCAGCTCTGGCTGCCGGACTCGTTCTCGCCTGTTCCCAAACAATCCCAGTTATCGCCCAATCCACCAAGGCTCCCGCACCAGCCGCCAATCCCACCCAATCCATCTCCCAGAAGATCGCCGCGTCGAAGGATCTGCTCGATATCAACACCGCGACCGCGGCACAACTGAAGGCCCTGCCCGGCATGGGCGACGAGTATGTGCGGCGCATCATCGCGGGCCGCCCCTACACCGCGAAGAACCAGTTGACTGCCCGCGGCATTCTTCCCAAGTCCGCCTACGAAGCTATCAAAGACCAGATCATCGCCCACCGTCCCAAGTCATAGGCATGTCGCACCGCACTACGATGGCTTGGCCTGTTGCGCGAAGATCTCCTTCAGCGTGTCACCGGCAGCCGTGAGATTGGCCAACCACATCTCCACGTACTCACGCGATAGCACCACACCGTCCGCGCCCGCTCCGAATGCGGCCCGCAGCGCGGCGCTTACATCCGACGGCTTGGTCTTTTTGTCGGTTGGCTTGGGATTCGCCGACAGCGTAGGCACATCGATATCGATTCCGGGATAGATCTTCACCTCACCGCCAGTTCCGGCGATGGCCCGCTTGGTCTCTTCCGCAACATAATCCGGAGAAAGTCCCGCGCTGGCCAACTGGTCGAACGGGGCCTCCTTGTAGTTCATCATCTTGTAGTAGAGCGGCAGAAAGTCCTGCGGAGTGGCGTCACGGAAGATGCCGCGGTCCAGGCCGTTCAGAAATGTCTCCAGGCGCGGCCCGCCGGCATTGTTGTACGTCGCCAGCTTCAGGAAATCCGCGGTGCCCTTTCGCTTCGAATAGTCTTCTTCCGCGCGATAGAACGGACTGAACGTCATGCTCTGCATAATGTGGAAGCCGAAGGGCTTGGTTGGCGCCATCTCTTTTCCGGTGCCATACAACTCGGCCTGCATCCCCTGGAAGCTGTCTGTCCATAGCGTCTCCCAGCTCAGAATCTCGGGATATTGCAGCAATATCCTCCAGAATGTGGAGAAGTAGCCATCCATCGGCCGCGCGTTCGCACCCGTCGCACGGAACAACAGGCCCATCTGGCGGTATCCCTCCTTCGCCCGCTCCACCGAGATACCCCGCTCGCGTCCCTTCGCCTGGCAGAACTCGCAGAAGCAGGTGCCTCCGCCTCCTCCGCTCAGCACGCCGTTCAACGGCCCCTCGCGCTCGCAGCCCCAAGCCACGCCATCCACCTCGCTGGCATAGCCGCCCAGCAGGCTCTCCACCTTGCCCATCAGAAACGCCCGATAGTCCGGATGATTGAAGCATGCGCTTGAAGTTCTCTTGCCGTTCAGATCGACCTCGGTCACCGTGGCAAAGTTCGGAATCACGCGGGGCAGAGCAGCGTTGGCGTTGTTCAGGTCCCAGGCAAAGAAGTCCATCCCCCGCGCCTTGGCCTTCGGCGCCACCTGCTCAATCACGTTGAACTTCCCGTATGCCGATGCGCGGAAGTCCTTCAGAATCGTGTTCTGGAAGTACTTCGGGTCGTAGTCGTAGAACGCGCCCGCGGCCTCGCCCGTCCCTGGCATCGCCGATTTCCCGTGATCGGGCAACCCGCCGCCCGTCCTCAAACGTACCTCTCCGTAGGAGAATGTGTAGGCCCACACGGTGTTGACACCGCCCTTTTGCAGGTTGTCCAGCACCGCGTCGACACCCTCGTCGACCCAGCCAAAGGCCCGCACCTGGATGCCGACGAAGTTCTTCCTGCTCTGCACCGGAGCGACCCGGCCTCGGCGTCCGACTGGCGCTGCTGGCCCGGCCGGCGCAGCTGGAGTGGCCCGTTGTGCTGCTGGTGGAGTTGCGTTCTGCGGCGCTGTTTGCGGGCGCGCCTCCTGCGCCATCAGGGCTGCGGATGCACTGGCCAACCGGAGGAAGGTTCTGCGATCGAGACGAGAGTTCATGGGGTCATACTCCTTGATGGGACGGATAGGAGACGCGGCACGGACAGTGCGAGTTTCGCGCGCGTACCTTTGTATCAGAGCGCGAGATCGCCTAGCGAGGCGAATCGAAAAATGGTACCGCCCCCGCCCCTAGCCGTAATTGTGAGTAAGGTGGATTCTGCCGTGCGCACTGCTGAGTATTTCGAGAGGAGTAAGATGGCTCGCAATATGAATGTTCCTGTTTCTGGCAAACTGAGTTTTATGACTGCACGGTTGATTTGCATCGCCACTTTGATGAGTTTCCCGGTTTCGGCTGCACTTGCACAAGGAAAGGCTGAGGCGGGCGCGACCGATGCAAAGGCCGCCGAGACGATTCTTTCAGGTGCGACATACGATGTCGCGACCTTCAAGCCGTCCGTTGACAGTGCGGTGGGGCTACAGAATAGCTTCGACACGATGCCCAACGGAGGTTTTATCGCCAAGGGACTTTCGCTAAAGCATCTAGTCTGCGGAGCATACGACAAGTTGGACTTTCAGTGTTTGGGTGGGCCTAAGTGGTTTGATTCCGACGAGTTTGACGTTGAGGCAAAACCCGGCGACGCGGTCTCCGAACAACTGGTGAAGCTCAGTTGGCAGGAGCGATCGAAGGTGGCCGAACGGATGATGCAGGCGCTGTTTGCAGATCGCATTCAACTGAAGATTCATCACGAGACGCGCGAGTTGCCGACCTTTGCGCTGGTCATTGCAAAGGGTGGACTGAAAAAGGGTGGATTGAAGATGACCGATGTGAAGACTGAGGATTGGTATTCAACCGACAATGGAAAGATACAGACGATAGAGTCGAAGGGGATTTCGATGAAATCTCTGGTCGTGCAACTGTCTCAGCAGATGGGACACATCGTCGTAGACCAGACCGGACTCAGGGGCCTCTACGCTTTCACCTTGAAGTTTTCGAGCAATCTGGACGCTACGGCGGACTCATCCGAACCATCGATCTATATCGCGCTTCAGGAGCAGCTTGGACTGAAGCTGGTGCCAACGAAAGCCCCGGTAGACGTACTCGTCATCGACCACGTCGAGAAACCTTCGGCGAATTAGCCGAACCCGATCCCGCACTTCCCACGTTGACAAAGCCCCGCTCAGCCGGTAACTTCATAATAGATGAGCTTTTCGATCCAGCATCGCGGGCACCACCATCACCATGCGCAAAGCGTGTTGGCGGCAGTGTCCGGTGCGGCGATGTAGCAAGACTCACACCAGGATTCCAAAAGGCCCGCCGACGCGCACACCGCGAGCGGGCCTTTTTGCTGCGCGCGGATTGGTGCCAAGGCAAAACTCCCCAAGCCGTAGTAGATCGATTAAAACCGCGAGTCATAACAACTCGATAGACATATCATTCAAAAGAGAGAGACACACATCATGGACGCACCAAACAACGCACCCACAATCGACTTCGCCAAGATGGACGGCCTGGTCCCCGGCATCGTGCAGGACGCACGCACCGGAGAGATGCTGATGCTTGGCTTCCTCAACGAAGTCAGCTACCGCAAGACGCTCGACTCCGGATTCGTCACCTTCTGGAGCCGCACCCGCCAGAAGCTCTGGATGAAGGGCGAGACCAGCGGCAACCGCCTGCACGTCGTCAGCGCCAGCACCGACTGCGACAACGATGCACTGCTCTTCCGCGTCGTGGTCGAGGGCGACGGCCTGGTCTGCCACGAGGGCACCGTTAGTTGTTTCACCAAACCGATCGCACTGGCAAACTCCGCGGAGGCAAAATAATGGCCAACAAACTTAAGCTTGGAATCCCCAAGGGCAGCCTGCAGGACGCCACCATCGCGCTGTTTGAGCGAGCGGGCTGGCGCATCGCCGCCAATGGCCGAAGCTACTTCCCCGCCATCGACGACCCCGAGATCGAGTGCATGCTGGTGCGCGCGCAGGAGATGGCGCGCTACGTCGAGCACGGTGCGCTGGACGCCGGCCTCACCGGCAACGATTGGGTGCAGGAGAACGAAACGGACGTTGAGTACATCACCAGCCTTACCTACTCCAAGGTGAGCCGGCAAAAGGTGAAGTGGGTGCTCGCCGTGCCCGAGGACTCGCCCTTCCAAAAGCCCGAGGACCTTGCCGGCAAGATCATCGCCACTGAGTTGGTCGAGTTCACCAAGCGCTACTTCGCCGAACGCAACATCCCGGTCAAGGTCGAATTCAGTTGGGGTGCGACGGAAGTGAAACCTCCTACGCTGGCCGACGCCATCGTCGAGGTCACCGAGACCGGCTCCAGCCTGCGCGCCAACCGCCTGCGCATTATCGAGACGCTGATGGAGTCCGAGACCCAGCTCATCGCCAATAAGTCCGCCTTCAAGGACGCATGGAAGCGCAACAAGATCGATACCATCTCGCTGATGCTTAATGCCGCCATCGCCGCGCAGGGCCGTGTCGGCCTCATGCTCAACGCACGCAAGGCCGACCTCGACAAGATCGTTGCGCAACTTCCCGCACTCAACTCGCCAACCATCTCGCACCTCAGCGACGCCGCGTGGGTCGCGCTCAACACCATCCTCGACGAGGCCATCGTCCGCGATGTCATCCCCCGGCTCAAGGCCGCCGGCGCCACCGGAATCGTGGAATATCCGCTCAGCAAAGTAGTTTTGTGACGTTCGGAGTTACAGATGAAACTGGTACGAACATTTGGACGGACCGGGAAGGCAGCCGCCGCCTTGATCGAGGCGATCGAAAGGCGCGGCGCCGCCAACACGTCGAAGGTTGAACCGGTCGTGAGCATGATTCTCGCCGATGTGCGGTTGCGCGGAGATGCGGCTCTGCGCGACTATGCCGCAAAGTTCGACGGCCTGCGGCCGGACATACCGTTGCTTGTCTCAAGAGATGAGATGGAAGCAGCCTGGAAGATGACATCACCGGAGTTGCAGGCGGCGATGCGCGTAGCACAAGCCAACATTCGCGCCTTCGCCGAGGCGCAGAAGCCAAAGCAATGGACCATTTCTCCGTCCAAGGGTGTGACAACCGGCCAGGTCGTTCGCCCACTGGAGTCGGTCGGCTGCTATGTCCCCGGCGGCCGCTACCCCCTCCCCTCAACACTATTAATGACAGTGACGCCCGCACAGGTTGCGGGTGTCCCGCGTATTGTCGTCTGCTCCCCCAAGCCCGCACGTGAAACCTTCGCCGCTGCATGGCTCGCCGGCGTTACGGAGTTCTACCGCGTGGGCGGAGCGCAGGCTATTGCTGCTCTCGCCTTCGGCACTCAGATTATCGCGCGCGTCAATAAAATTGTCGGCCCTGGCAATCTATATGTCACTGCCGCAAAAATTCTGGTCTCTCAGGAGTGCGGCATCGACATGCCCGCCGGTCCAACCGAGATCGTTGTCACCAGCGAAACTGGCAATCCCGCCGGAATCGCCTCCGACCTCGTCGCCCAGGCGGAACACGACCCTGAGGCGCTTGCCGTGCTCATCACCAGCAATCGCACTCTCGCCGAGGCGGTCAAAGATGAAGTCCAAACTCAGTCGAGGGACAATATTATCGCCAAACAGTCACTTGCCGCGCAGGGATTTATATTTGTGACGGAATCAGTTACTAAATCACGCGCGCTTACCAATCGACTTGCTCCTGAGCATCTGACGGTCGACACGAAGGCCGATCTGAAGTGGGTGAAGAACGCTGGATCGGTGTTTATTGGCGACTATTCGCCGCAAGCGATGGGCGACTACCTCAGTGGGCCGAACCATGTACTGCCCACCGGTCGCGTGGGCCGCGTGCGCGGAGGCTTGAGCGTGATGGACTTCCTCAAAGTCATCACCGTCCAGCAGTACACGCGCCGTGCCCTGCGTGCGTTGGGCCGACATACGATTGCATTGGCGGAAGCGGAAGGCCTGCTGGGCCACGCCCAGAGCGTGCGAGCGAGGATACGATGACATATGCTACAGAAAAAGTTACGAATAAATCGGATGCACCGGAACATGTAACCAATGTTGTTCCGCAGCCGCGCCGCGCCGTGCTCGCAATGCCGGAGTATCACCCTCCGCTGGCCGGCCGCGACGCCCTGCGCCTCGACTTCAACGAAAACACACTCTCCCCCTCGCCCCGCGTGCTCGAGCGCCTGCGCCAGATCACCGCCGAGGGCCTCACCAAATATCCCGAGCGCGAGGCCGTCGAGCGCATCGCAGCCGCCCACTTCGGCCTGCAAGCGGACCAGGTTCTGCTGACCAACGGCGTCGACGAGGCGATCCACCTGGTCTGCGCCGCATTCCTTGAAGAAACCGGGGAGGCTCTCTTCTCCACACCTACCTTCTTCATGTTCGAAGTCAGCACACGTATGATGACCACGCACATCACGCGCGTGCAGGCGGACGCTTCACTGGAGTTTCCCTGCCACCGCTTTCTCGCCGCAATCACGCCGCAAACCAAATTGATCATCGTCGCCTCGCCCAACAATCCCACCGGTGCGGTCGTCAGCCGCGAACATCTACTTGCCATCTGCTCCGCCGCACCGCAGGCCGTTGTGCTGGTGGACGAAGCGTACTACCACTTCTTCGGCCAGACGCTATTCTCGGATGTGGGTAAGGTACCGAATTTGCTCGTCGCGCGCACGTTTTCTAAGGCATACGGACTGGCCAATCTGCGCATCGGTCTGCTCGCGGGTAGCGCGGAAATGATGAAATACGTACGCAAGGTGAGCTCGCCCTACAACGTGAATGGCGTGGCGCTCGCCTGCCTGCCCGCCGCGCTCACCGACGACGCATACGTGGCGTGGTACGCCGAGCAGGTTACCGCGGGCCGCACACGCATGATGGATGGCTTGCGCACGCTTGGCGTCGACTTCTTCCCCAGCCACGCCAACTTTGTTCTGATGAAGATCGGCGCTAAACATGTGGAGTTGGTGGCTGCCATGCGTGAGCGCGGCGTGCTACTGCGCGATCGTTCCTCCGACCCCGGCTGCGATGGCTACGTCCGCATCACCATCGGCGTGGAAGAGCACGTTACGCGCGGCCTCGCCGCATTGAAGGATTCCTTGCAGCAGATTGGATGGACCAAATGAACGATGCGAAAAGAACAGGGACAATCAAGCGCGACACCACGGAGACGAAGATCGCCCTGACGCTTACCATCGACGGGCAGGGAGCGTACTCCGTCTCCACCGGCATTCGCTTCTTCGACCACATGCTGGAGCTGTTTACCCGCCACGGCGGCTTCGACCTCACTCTCGCCTGCAAGGGCGATCTCGATGTCGATCAGCATCACACGGTCGAAGATGCGGGCATCGCGTTGGGCGAGGCTTTTGCCGTCGCGCTGGGCGATAAAAAAGGCATTCTGCGCGCCGGATACTTTGTTATGGCGATGGACGAGACGCTTGCCGTCGCTGCGGTGGACCTCAGCGGACGCGTCGCCTGCGTCGTTGACGATCAGGTGACCGTGCCGATGGTCGGTGACTTCCAGACCGAGCTGTTGCCGGACTTTTTCGACGGCTTTGCGCGCGGAGCGAAAGCGAATGTGCATGTAAAGACAATGTACGGGCGCAGCAACCACCACAAGATCGAAGCCATCTTCAAGGCCTTCGCGCGAGCGATGCGCGGCGCATGCAGCCGCGACGAACGCATGAAGGAGTTGCTGCCGAGCACGAAGGAGCTGTTGTGATTGCAGTGATTGATTACAAGGCGGGCAATCTTACCAGTGTGGTGAAAGCGCTGCACTACCTTCTAAGCGGCGAGCGGGCCGCGCGCGATGTTGTCGTCACACAGTCGCCCGATCTCGTGCGCAACGCGGATAAAGTGGTGCTGCCCGGCGTCGGCCACTTTCAGGCGACGCAGTTGCTGACTGAGCTTGGCCTCACCGAAGCCGTCCGCCAGAGCATCGCCAAAGGCGCGTGGTTCCTGGGCATCTGCGTCGGTTTGCAGTGGCTTTTCGAGGGATCGACTGAAGCACCGTGGACCCCGGGACTGGGAGCATTTGCTGGAATGTGCGAGCACTTTCCTGCACAAGAAATCAAGCAAATCGATGGAAAGAAAATTGCCGTGGAGTTGAAGTCGCCGCATGTGGGTTGGAACTCGCTGGAGCAGATTCGTCCGGATTCGCGTCTGCTGCGCGGCGTAGCAGACGGTTCGTTTGTCTACTTCACCCACTCCTGGCGCGCTCCCGTTGTAAGTGCAACCGCCGCGGTTACAGATTACGGCGGAGCGTTTACCTCAGCCGTCGAACGCGAAAATGTAATGGGCGTGCAGTTCCACCCGGAGAAGTCCGCCGACGTCGGCCTGCGCGTTTTTAGAAACTTTGTGGAGTTGTAGATGCTGACCAAGCGAATTATTGCCTGTCTCGATGTGCGCGGCGGCCGCGTCGTCAAGGGCGTGCAGTTCGTCGACATCGTTGACGCGGGCGACCCCGCGGAGCTGGCGCATCGCCACGCCGCGGAGGGCGCGGACGAGGTTGTGCTGCTCGACATTACGGCGACGCACGAGGGACGCGGCACGCTGTTGGAGACGGTGCGTCGCGCGGCTGCAAAGCTCTTCGTTCCCTTCACCGTGGGCGGCGGCGTGCGCACGGCGGAGGATGCGGCGGCGGTCTTCGACGCGGGCGCGGACAAGGTGAGCATCAACTCGGCGGCAATTGCGCGTCCGCAGTTGATCGGCGAGATCGGCTCGAGCTTCGGCGCGCAGGCGGTGATCGTAGCCATCGATGCTCGCCGTGGCGCGAAGGACGTGGAGGACGCTGAAGTGTACGTCAGCGGCGGGCGCAAACCGACGGGGCTGCGTGTGGTGGAGTGGGCGCGCCAGGCCGAATCGCGCGGCGCGGGTGAGATTCTGCTCACCAGCATGGACACCGACGGCATGCGCGACGGCTTTGACTGCGAGTTGACCGCCGCGGTAAGCCAGGCGGTGCAGATCCCCGTGATCGCCAGCGGCGGCGCGGGTTCCGCGGTGCACTTCGCCGAGGTCTTTGGCCGCGGCAGGGCCGACGCCGCACTGGCCGCCAGCATCTTCCACTTCGGCGTAACAAGCTCGCGCGAACTGAAAGCGCAGCTCGCCTTGGCGGGAGTCAGCGTGAGGTTGCCATGCTGATTCCTTCGATCGACCTGATGGGCGGACGCATCGTGCAGCTGGTGCAGGGCGAGAAATTGAAGCTTGCCTTCGACGACTTCGACTACTGGATCGAGCGCTTCTCCGCCTATCCCCTTGTCCAGTTGATCGATCTCGACGCGGCGATGCGCCAAGGCGACAATCGCGCGCTCATCCGGGACATCTGCCGCCGTCTGCCCTGCCAGGTTGGCGGCGGATTGAAGACCGCGGACGACGGGCGAAAGCTGCTCGACGCTGGAGCCAAGCGGGTCATCTACGGATCAAGCCTCTTCGGCATCGACCAACCCGAAGCCCATGTCTCAGAATCGAGATATGGGGCGCCCGCGCGGCGGCACCAATTGATCCGCGTCGAATTCGCCGAGGAACTGAAGCGCGCGCTCGGCGAGGCCGCGCTCTGCTTCTCCGTCGACACCAAAAACGGCCGCGTCGCCGTCAAGGGATGGAAGGACGCCGTCGACCTGACGCCGGAGGAGGCCATCCCCTGGCTGGAAGATTTCTGCACGGCGTTCCTGTACACGCACGTGGACACGGAGGGAACGATGCAGGGCTTCCCGCTCGATGTCGCAGCCACTCTGCGCTCGGCTACAGCCAAACAACTCATCGTCGCCGGAGGCATCAAAGAACGCGCAGAAGTAGATGCGCTGGATGCGATGGGCGTGGATGCAGTCGCGGGAATGGCTGTGTACTCAGGCGCAATGGACGCTTGAAGCAGCGAGTCAGCATGGGACAGCAAGTTCGCAAGTTAGCAGGGCAGCATCTAATCTTGGCTGACTCGCCGACTCGCCGACTCACCGACTCGCCGACTCGCTAACTTGCTGACTTGCTAATCTGGATTGAGGAGGAACTATGGAATACGTAAATCTTGGCCACACTGGTCTGAAGGTCTCGCGCATCTGTCTGGGGTGCATGTCATACGGTGTTCCTCCCGCGGGGCCGTTGCGGCCGGGCAGTAATGCATGGAGCCTGAACGAGGAGCAGAGCCAGCCTTTCTTTCGCCAAGCGCTCGATTTCGGCATCAACTTTTTCGATACCGCGAATGTCTACTCCTGCGGCGACAGCGAACGCATCCTCGGCCGCTTCCTGAAGGCCAGCGTGAAGCGCGAAGATACCGTGATCGCCACCAAGCTGAACGGCGTCATGCGAGACGGCCCAAACGGCGGAGGTCTCTCGCGCAAGGAGATATTCTTCGAGCTCGATGAATCCCTGCGCCGGCTGGGCACCGACTACGTCGATCTGTACCAGATCCATCGCTGGGACCGCACCACCCCCATCGAGGAGACGCTCGACGCGCTCAACGACCTGGTGCGCGCGGGCAAGGTGCGCTACCTCGGCGCATCGTCCATGTGGGCCTGGCAGTTCTCCAAGGCGCTTTATCTCGCGGACAAATACGGCTGGTCGCGCTTCGTCTCCATGCAGCCGCACTACAACCTGCTCTTCCGCGAGGAGGAGCGCGAGATGCTGCCTCTGTGCCTGGACCGGGGCGTGGGCGTGATTCCGTGGAGCCCGCTGGCGCGCGGCAAGCTGGCGCGGCCGTGGGACGCGGAGGCGACCAAGCGTTCCGAGAGCGATGGCTACGCCAAGTCGCTTTATGCGAAAACTCAGGAGGCGGACAAGCGCGTGGTGGACCGTCTGGGCGAGTTGGCTGCGGCGCGCGGAGTTCCGCGGGCACAGCTTGCTCTGGCATGGCTGCTCAGCAAGCCGGCCATTACTGCGCCGATTGTGGGCGCAACCAAGCCGCACCACCTGGACGACGCGGTCGCAGCCGTCTCGCTGAAGCTGACGGCAGAGGAGATCAAGTCGCTGGAAGAGCCATACGTGCCGCACCCGGTGCTGGGTTTGAGCTAGTTCCCTGCGTCGTTGGCGGAGATGGCGTAGTAGCCGGTGCGGGTCTGTACCTTCAGCTTGCCGCAGTTGAGTTCGATCTTGCGGAAGGTGCCGTCAGCCTTGGGGTTGGTGGGGGTGTAGCTCAACAGGTACTGGGTGCGCAGCTCGTCCTTGATCTGGTTGAGGGCGTCTTCCAGCTTTCTGCCGTCGTGGCCGACGTTGATGACGCGGCCTCCGGTGTCGGAGACGAGCCGCTGCATGTCGCCGGAGCCTCCGTACATCAGTCCGTGGCTGGCGTAGAAGCCGGGGTCGGCGATGAGGATGACATAGACGATGGCGTTGGACTTCTGCACCGCCTCGGTGGCTGTCTTGAGGGTCTCCTGGGAGCCCTGGTCGCCTCCGTCGGTGAAAAGGATGAGGACCTTGCGGCCGGCCTCCTGGGCAAGTTTGTCGTGTGCGGCGAGATAAACGGCGTCGAAGAGGAGGGTGCCGCGCGGCTCGCTGTTTCCGGTGACAGAGCCGTAGGTAGCGCCGGCGTTGACAGTGGCTTTGTTGAGCGCGCGCTGTATCTCGCTGGGACGGTTGGTGTAGTCGGCCAGCAGATCGACGTTGATGTCGAAGGAGATGAGGAAGGCCTCGTCCTTTGGGGTGAGGACGTCGCGCAGGAACGTCGCACCGGACTGCTGCTCCAACGGGAGGACGTTGACCTGTGAGGGGCTTGTGTCCAGTAGCAGGCCGATGGTGAGAGGCAGGTTCTTCTCCTGGGTGAAGTTCTTGATGGTCTGCGGCACCTTGTCCTCGGCCACCACGCAGTCGCTCTTGACCAGGTTGGTGACGAATCCGTTCTTGTCGTAGGCGGAGAAGTAAAGATTGACCAGGTTGACATTGATGTTCAGAGTGGCGGCATCGTTCTCGTCGGGGGGCGGAGGGGGAGCGTCCGTGGCGGGGGGTGGAGCGCCGGGCGAGGGCGCCTCCTGAGCAAAGACAGGAGCGCGCAGAGACGCGGGAAGCAGGGCAAGGCAGAGTAGAGCGGTGGCAAGGAAGGTGGAACGCATAGCCTATTAGACGACGAAGCTGGCCCCAAGGCAGCGATTTTTCTCGCTGCCGCCGCACCGGGAGACCCGCAGAAGCGCGTCGTCGCCGGGTTGAGGCGCAAAGGCACAACGCCTAGGCTTCCAACTGCGTCCAACAAGAGGGCCAAACAAGCACGAACGATCCGGCGTAAAGGTGACGGGGCACGCGCGCCACTGGTACTCTGATAGGGAACGGCACGGGGGTCTTTGAGTTGAGCAATCGGGGTTGGGCAGGATCGCTGGCGTTAGGAATGCTTGGCGCGCTGGCATTGGCGCAGGCAGGGCCCGGGAACGCGTTGGCCGCACAATCAACCGCTGCGCAAACAGGGCAGGTCACCCTGGCGCAGCAGGCGATCCCCGATGCCCCAAAGCCGAAGACAACACTGCCCAGTCTGGGATCGGTAACGCCGGGCCAGGGAACTACCTCCACCTCCACCGGCGACGAGACTCCCAGCGCCGGCACGGCCACTCCCCCAGCCGCTCCCGCACCGGGCGCCGCTCTACCGCCCAGTGGTGCAGCACACGCGGCCGAGGAGCAGACCTTCTTCTATGACACTCCGACAGGCGATGCCGCCAACGCGGAGACCATCCACGTGCCGGTGAACGATGTCAATGTGCCCTTTACCGTGAAGGACTCGAAGGGCCAGTTGGTGGCGGGAATACAGGCCAAAGAAGTACAGGTGTACGAGAACGGGGTGATGCAGCGCATCACGCACTTTACCGACGAGGAGCAACCGCTCTCCGTTGCCCTGGTGATCGACCAGAGCATGACCTACGACAACATGCAACGGGTCAACACCGCTCTGGGCGCGCTGCCGGACGCATTCACAAGGTACGACGAGATCTCGTTATTCAAATACAATAACGGCCCCAATATGGTGACCGACTTTACCGGGGCGCAGAGCGCGCGTCTAGCCGATGCCATCTCGATCTCCAAGGGGTCGGGGCGCGAGCCGCTGAAGGCGGGCGATCTGAGCGGGCCAATGGCGCAGACCACGGTGATCAACAACCAGAACTTTGACCCCAACACGGCCTCGCAGCGAGGCAATTCGGGCATTGTCTTGAACCCGCCCAGGGAGGTGCATACGCTGAACGACGCGATTATGGCGGCGGCAAAGGCGCTGAGCGATCGGCCCAGTGGACGCCGGCGTGTCATCTACGTTATCTCCGACGGCAAGGAGTACGGCAGCAAAGCGAAGACCAAAGACGTGATCAAGTACCTGCAGACCAACCAGATTGAGGTGGATGGAACTCTGGTAGGAGATTCGTCTCTTCCGGTGGTTGGCGTTCTGGATCGCATGCATCTGCCTCTGACCATGCGCGATGATGTCCTGCCCCAGTATGCCAACGAGACAGGCGGAAACTTCGACGCGGAGTTCCGCACCGGCGGGATGGAGACTAGCTTTGCCAAGATCGCGTTGGAGGTTCGCAACCGGTACACGTTGGACTTCAACACGCGCCTTCCTCCACTGGACGACAAGTACCGCAAGCTGGAGGTGAAGGTGCTGCGCCCCGGTCTCACCGTGATCGCCAAGCAGGGCTACTATCCCACCCCGCAGCCGACGCGACCGCGGCCCGCCTCTGCGCCGTAAGCGATGAATCAACTTGAGCGGAACCAGAGTAGGTATACCTGGGGGCAATCCCTCCGTGTGGCTTTTTCCTCAAGTAAAAGCCACCTTCTATGCACTTCGCTTGGACACTGTTACTCTGGTTCCGCTCTGATCGGCGGCAACATACTGCTTTCGCTGGGCGCAGCGGTGATGTGGGGCGGCGGCGACTTCTCCGGCGGCATGGCGGTGAAGCGCGCGGGTGGCAGCCTGGGCGCGGCCCTGCGTGTGGTGCTGCTGAGCCACGCAACCAGCTTTGTTGTGCTGCTGGCTCTGGCGCACCTGCGTGGGGACGCCACGCCGCACGGCGCGCTTCTGGCTTGGGGCGTGGCTGCGGGAGTGACCGGCGGAGGGGCGCTCACGGCCTTCTATATCGCTCTGTCGCGCGGAGCCATGGGCGCCTCGGCCGCGATCAGCGGCCTGCTGGCGGCCGCGATTCCCGCTCTGCTGACGCTGTGGCAGCAAGGACCGCCCGGCATCAGTCCGTTGCTCGGCTTCGCCGTTGCGGCCATCGCGATCTGGCTCATCGGCACCAGTACGGCGGACGATACAACAGGCGGCAGCACACGCCAGACCATGGCACTGGCGATGCTGGCCGGCGTGGGCTTCGGATTCTACTTTGTGGCGTTGAAGTTGGCCAGCCCGGCGGGCGTACTCTGGCCGATGGTGTCGGCCAGAATCGGCAGCCTCATCATCTGCTCGCTGATGTTGTTGGGGGTGAGTCTGCGCAGTGCGAAGAAGGTCGCGGCGCCGGTCAGGCTCAACCGCGCCGCAGTGGGCTGGGCGCTGGTAGCCGCGCTGCTAGACACCTCAGGCAATCTGCTGTTTGTGGCGGCGACGCGCGCGGGCCGTCTGGATGTCGCGTCCGTGCTTGCGTCGCTGTATCCGGCAACCACCATTCTGCTGGCGGCGCTTGCGCTGGGCGAGTGGCCTTCGCGCAGGCAGGCGCTGGGAATGGCTGCCGCAGCGCTCGCGGTTGCGTTGATCGCACTGTAGAGAGGTAGTTTAACCCTGCGACGTTGCCGCAAGCTGGGTTGGATCGCGCCAACGGCGCTGCTTTCCCGCTTACTTGATGACGACTTCGTTCTGCGCCTTCTGCTCCGCGGCAAGCCTTGCTTCCGCCGCGAGCTTCGCCTCGGCAGCCAGCTTGGCCTCCTGATAGGCTTTGGCCTCCAGCTCTTCCTTCTTCTTCTTCTCGTCGTCCGGGTCGTCTTCCTCGAGGCCCTTCAGACCGGATTTGAAGCCGCGCAGACCTTCGCCCAGGCCTTTGCCCAGCTCCGGCAGCTTCTTGCCGCCAAATAGCAGAACCACGATCAAGCCAAGAATCAGCAGGTGCCACGGTTGAAATAGTTCGCCCATAGGTACTCTCCTTGCAGGATTGGGCGTACATAGGACGCCGGACTGCACCTATTATTGTCGCACACATGGCAGCGGCATACAGCATTTTCCTGCGATTGCACAGGAGCAACCGGACGCCGCTTCGCACTACACTAAGCTCTGTGCCCGAACCCGCCAGTTCGACTCCCGTTACCGCTACGCCGAAGCTGCGGCTGAGTCAACGCTTGATATTGGCTGTTGTGCCGCCGCTGGCCGCGCTGCTGGTTCGCCTGCTCGGCCTCACCTTGCGCTACCAGGACCGCGCCGAGCCTGGCGTTACTCTCGGCTACCATATCCCCGGCCCCGTCGTCTTCGCCTTCTGGCATCGCAGCCTTCTGGTCTGCGCACACCGCTTCCGCGATCAAGGGATCACCATCCTTGTCAGCTCCAGCTTCGATGGCGAGTTGATCACCCGCACCACCGAGCTGCTCGGCTTCCATGTGGTTCGCGGCTCCAGCACGCGCGGTGGAGCCGCCGGCCTGCGCGCGATGCAGCAGGCCTACGCCGAAGGCCACCGCTGCGCCATCACCGCCGACGGCCCGCGCGGCCCCGTCTTCGTCGCCAAACCCGGCACCGCATTGCTGGCCAACTCCGTCGGTCCGACCTCCGATAGCGGCCAGCCAGCCGGGACCTGGGTAGGCTGCTTCTACGTCCTTCCCCAACGAGCCTGGCAGCTTCGCTCGTGGGACCGATTCATGATTCCCAAACCGTTCTCGCGGGTGGTGGTCACCTGGCCTGCGCACGTTCCTGCCGGAGAGGTGACGACGGCCAGCGTGCAGGCCGCGCTGGACCGCGCCGTGCAGATGGCCGAGAATCGCAGCTAGACTGGAAACCAGTGCTCGCCTCGGATTTTGACTACGATCTGCCGGAAGAACTGATTGCGCAGCACCCGCCTGCCGAGCGCGGATCGAGCCGGATGCTGGTGCTGGACCGCGCAACCGGTGGCCTGCGCGACGACCTCTTCGCCAACCTCCCGCAGCTCCTCCAGCCCGGCGATCTGCTGGTCGTCAACGACTCGCGCGTGCTGCCCGCGCGGCTGTTTGGGGTGCGGGCGGGGCTGGAGACGCAGGCGAATTCGCCGCGACCGAGTGGGGCGATTGAGGTGTTGCTAACGGAGCCGGTAGAGGATGCGGCGCAACCCGGCGAGAACCTGTGGCGAGCATTGCTCCGGCCTGCGCGCAAGGCGCAACCCGGCGAGACTCTTCTGTTTTTCGAGTCCGGCGCTAACGCCAGTAGAGAACCATTGCTACGCGCCGAGGTCGTCGCCGTCGGAGACTTCGGCGAGCGCACCCTGCGCTTTGCCCCAGTGGAGGACTTCCATCGAACGCTGGCCCGCATCGGGCATATGCCCCTGCCTCCATACATCCACCGCAAACAGTCCACCAAGCCCGACAGCGTGGAGGACCGCGAACGCTACCAGACCGTCTACAGCCGGCTGCCCGGCTCGGCCGCCGCGCCCACCGCCGGGCTGCACTTTACGCCCGAGGTCCTGGCCGCGCTACGCGCCCGCGGCGTGGAGATTGCGACTCTCACCCTGCACGTCGGCCTGGGGACCTTTCAGCCGGTGCGGGTGGAGCGGGTGGAAGAGATTCGCCTGCACAGCGAGCGATACACGCTGCCCGCAGCCACAGCTGAGGCACTCAACCGCGCTCTGGGGGAAGGCAGGCGGATTGTCGCGGTTGGGACTACGACCACGCGGACGCTGGAGCACATTGCAGCGCAGAGCGCTGACGACCCCCTCGACATCAAACCTCACTCCGGCTCGACCTCGATCTTCCTCGCGCCGGGGCACAGGTTCCGCCTAGTTAACGGCCTGCTGACGAACTTTCATCTTCCCAAATCCACTCTGCTCATGCTGGTTGCAGCCTTCGCGGAGACGGCCGACGGTGAATCAAAACGCGCAGGCGCGGAGCGCGCAGACCGTGGCCTGCGAACCATCCTGGACACCTACGCCCACGCCATCCGCCAGGGCTACCGCTTCTACTCCTATGGCGACTGCATGTTGCTGCTTTGAGGGGGTTGGGGAGGGTTTTATGACAGGGAATGGCTGGATCTTACCTATTTCCAGAGGTTTTTCCACTTTCTATGGGGTTTTCCACATTTCAGTAGCTTTTCCACATTTGCACCCTCAGTCCACAGTTTCTGCACCACTCCTGCGCCTTGTCCCGGCTTCCGTCCAGCCCTACTCTCAGCACAGTGACGAGGCAGCATACATTCCTGCTTACCATCCCGCTACTGGAGCGACGTGCCAGCCTCCCGGCCCCGGAGACTTGTAGGAGGGTGTGGTGGCAGGCGCTTCACGGCATTGTTAAACCCGCAAGAAATGGGTGCATGCAGAGAATTCCACAGCAATTTCCCTTATTTTTCAGCATTCTCTCCATCAACATTCCCAGAAACAGGGAGTATTTGCTGAGGCAACACAATATCTTGTGCTTTATACTTGACACACCCCACTGGGAGCGGTACTTTCACGATTGCGACTCAGTAGCCGTCGAATCGAAAGTACAAGCAAGTCCGGTCCCCTATCGCCTCAAATGTTCTTGCGGCCGGTCCACAGGGCTTTCCGCAGTGGCAGAGGCATCGGCAGACCTCTTACATGCTGCACTACGAATTGAAGGAATCAAACTGGCCTAAGCAGCACAGGTCCGTAAGCACCGTTGCTGAATTTACGGTTATACACGCAAGACCAGGCCCCCTTGCACGACTCGAACCAGCACCACCAGAGCATCTATATAGAGAGAAGGAGACCTCCCCTCGATGACCCCTATTCGAACCCATACCGACGCGATCAACCTCTCCGCGGCCCAACCCCTGGCTGCCGAGCGTCCCGCCGCCGGTCGCACCTCCGGTCTCTCCTTCTCCCGCCACTTCACGCGGCCCGGCATATCCCCCTTCGACGAGATCACGTGGGAACTGCGCGACGCCGTGATCCATGACTATAAGGGCCGCACCATCTTCGAGCAGAAGAGCGTCGAAGTGCCGAGCGATTGGTCGATGACCGCAACCAACATCGTTGCGTCGAAGTACCTGCACGGCCAAGTGGGCACGCCGGAGCGCGAGAGCGGAGTACGGGCGCTGATCACCCGCGTGGCCGAGAGCATACGCGACTGGGGCATCCGCGACGGCTACTTCGCCACGCCCGCCGACGCCGACACCTTCCACGCCGAGCTTTGCCACCTGTTGCTCAACCAGAAGGTCGCATTCAACTCGCCGGTCTGGTTCAACGTGGGCTGCGACCGGCTGGAGCCCAACTCCGATGCGCAGAACTGGCACTGGAACCCTGCCACCGGGCGGGTGGAGTTCTCCGTCACCGGCTACAGCAAGCCGCAGTGCAGCGCGTGCTTCATCAACTCGGTCAACGACTCGCTGGACTCCATTCTTACCCTGGCCAAGACCGAGGGCATGCTCTTCAAGTGGGGCTCCGGCGCCGGCTCCAACCTCTCCAACATCCGCGGCTCCATGGAGACGCTCTCGGGCGGCGGCACAGCCAGCGGCCCGCTATCCTTCATGCGTGGCTTCGACGCCTTCGCCGGCGTCATTAAGAGCGGCGGCAAAACACGGCGCGCGGCCAAGATGGTGATCCTGAACATTGACCATCCCGACATCGAGGACTTCATCGAGTGCAAGGTGAAGGAGGAGACCAAGGCGTGGCACCTGGTGCAGGCAGGTTACGACGGCTCCGGGCCCGACTCCGAGGCCTACAGCTCCATCTTCTTCCAGAACGCCAACAACAGCGTGCGCGTCACCGACGAGTTCATGCAGGCGGTGGAGTCCGACGGCAGCTTCTGCACGCGCACGGTCAAGGACCGCAAACCGGTGAAGGAGTACCACGCACGCGACCTGATGCACAAGATCGCCGACGCCACCTGGAAGTGCGGCGATCCGGGAATGCAGTACGACAGCACCATCAACCGCTGGCACACCAGCAAGAACACGGCGCGCATCAACGCATCCAACCCATGCAGCGAGTACATGTTCCTGGACGACTCGGCCTGCAACCTGGCCAGCTTCAACCTGCTGAAGTTCCTCACCCCCGGCGGGCAGTACGACATCGCCGCTTACCGCTATGCCATCGCCATCGTTACCACGGCAATGGAGATCATCGTGGACGCGGCGGGCTATCCCACCGAGATGATCGCGCGCAACTCGCACGACTACCGCCCGCTCGGCCTGGGCTACGCCAACCTGGGCGCGCTTCTGATGGCCTTCGGCCTGCCCTACGACTCCGACGCGGGCCGTGACTTCGCCGCCACGCTCACCTCCATCCTGTGCGGCGATGCCTACTGGCAGTCCGCGCGCATTGCCGAGGCCTGTGCCCCGCTGGGCGCGGCCACGCCGCTGACCCAGCAGAGCGAAATCGGTCTTTCGGGGTCCTCGAATTCTTCGAATTCGGGGAGGGGTGGCGCGTGCCCCGGCTTCTATGTCAACCGCGAGCCGTTCCTGGACGTCATCCGCATGCACCGCGCCGAGGTCAACAACATCGGCAAGCCAACCATCACCAGCCCGCGCACCAGCGCCGAGCCCTTCCACGTCCCGCAACTGGAGCAACTGATCGCAGCCAGCCGCCACGCCTGGGACGGCGCGCTGGCCCACGGCGAGCGTCACGGCTTCCGCAACTCGCAGGTCACCGTGCTGGCCCCCACCGGGACCATCGGATTCATGATGGACTGCGACACCACCGGCGTGGAACCCGAGCTTGCCCTGGTGAAGTTCAAGAAGCTGGTGGGCGGCGGCATGATCAAGATCGTCAACTCCACCGTCCCCTCGGCGCTCATCAAGCTGGGCTACAACGAGGCCCAGGTCAACGCCATTGTCAGTTACATCGACGCCACGGGCACCATCGAGGGTGCGCCCGGCATCAAGCCGGAGCACCTGGCCGTCTTCGATTGCAGCTTCAAGCCCGCCAAGGGTACGCGCTCCATTCACTACATGGGCCACATCAAGATGATGGCGGCCACTCAGCCGTTCCTGTCGGGGGCGATCTCCAAGACCGTCAACCTGCCGCAGGACTGCTCGGTGGAAGACATCGCCGAGGCCTACATGCAGGCGTGGCGCCAGGGCATCAAGGCCATCGCCATCTACCGCGACAACTCCAAGGGAACGCAGCCGTTGAACGTGGTGGCACAGACCGATGACAAGAAGGACACACGCGCAGTCGCCGCCACGCCGAATGAGTCGACGGCCGAAGCGGAACGGAACATGGTCGCCGCCGAGCGAATCGCTGCGCTGGAAGCTGCCAACGCCGCGCTCACCCGCCAGCTCACACAGATTCAGGCCGCCAGCATGGAGAACGTGGACGCAGCCGACGCACAGGCCCCACCGCGCGCCAGCCGCCATCGCCTGCCCGGAGAGCGCGCTTCGGTGACGCACAAGTTCTCCATCGCGGGGCACGAGGGCTACATCACGGTGGGCCTCTACCCCAACGGCCACCCCGGAGAGATATTCATCCGCATGGCCAAGGAGGGGTCCACGGTCTCCGGCCTGATGGACAGCTTCGCCACTGCCATCAGCATCTCGCTGCAGCACGGCGTGCCGCTGCGCGTGTTGTGCGAGAAGTTCGCCCACACCCGCTTCGAGCCCTCAGGCTGGACCGGCAACCCCGAGATCGGCTACGCCAAGTCCATCATGGATTACATCTTCCGCTGGATCCAGATGCGCTTCCTCTCGGGGACCCAGCTCGATCTGTTTGCCGGTCTCGCCCCCGCGGCCAGCGTGCCGGTGGAGGGCACGGTCACCGCTCCCGGCAACACGGTCAGCCTGGCTACCGGCAGCGAGGAAGCTGCCCGTCTGGACGAAGCCCGGACACCGCACCAGGCCACGCCGCACGCCCCGCTTGACACCCTCTCCGCGGCGGACGATGCCAGCCCGCAGGCCATCCTGCAGCGCGAGGCGCGTACACATCGCTCCATCTCTGACGAAGACATCTTCGACAACGGAGCGGGCAGCCAGTATAACGGCAACAGCCAGAAGGGCGCTCACAGCCAATATGAGGATCGCACACCGCCCCGGCATGGCATCGCACCCGACCTCTCCGCCCACGAGGAGAGCGCAGCGCAGACAAAGAACACCATGGCCGACCGCGGCATTTATGGGGTCCCCGGCGCCCCCGGCGCAGGGGTGATCTACCATGCGTCCGACGCCATGAAGAGCATGGTCGACATGGGTGACGCGCCAAGCTGCGCCACCTGCGGCGCCATCATGACCCGCTCCGGCTCCTGCTACCGCTGCATGAGCTGCGGCAGCACTAGTGGATGCAGCTAGAGCATCGCGGAATCAACCTCAGTTTGTTTGTGGGTTTACGCATAAGGTGAAATTCGTACCCCATAAGGTGAAATTCGTTACCCCATAAGATGAAAGTCATTCATTCTATATGGCTTAATCCGGCATAAATATACCACACTCAGCAAATCTGGTATCCTGCCTATGTGCCCTGGTTTGGGCACTGGAGCGGGAGATGCCTTCGTGCGTGACCTCCGAAACGGGGGTCGCGTATGATTCGATATGCTCCATATCCGTACGACAACCCCTGTCGATGGGGAGTACGAGACCGTTCCTCAGTGGGAGAGACCCCCATGCCGATCAATGTAGATTATCCTGGTATTCTCGCTCTTTTCGAAAACCTGCGTGACAAGAACAGGTGGGATAGTTCGGCCTTTTTGATGTGGTACTTGGAAAACTATTACAGGCTAACCTCGCAAGAGGCTGTTGATTCGGTGTGCGACAAGGGCAACGACAAAGGCATTGACGGAATTTGGGTCAATGAGGATACCGAAACAATCATCGTCTTTCAGGCCAAGATAATACAAGACCCGACGAAGGCCGTGGGTGACGGATCTCTGCGAACTTTTGCAGGAACTTTGCGACAATTTGAAACAGCGGCTGGCCTTCAAGCAATGGTGGATTCAGCAGGTTTGGCCGAAGTTGCTCAGTTGGTAGCTCGGCTTGACCTGCTTCCAAAGATAGGCTCCTTCACTGTGCGGGGAGAATTCCTTACAAACATCAATATCGACTCGAACGGAACTCCATTTCTTGCGTCCGCACCTAACATGACGTTTGTTGGCAAAGATTATCTCGAATCTAGGTATATCTCCGATTCGCGCAATACGCGTGTACATACCCCTCAAATCTTCGATATGTCTGGATATACCCCCACGGAATATGACGTAGACAAAACGACGAGAGCGGTTATTGCTCCTGTAAAAGCGTCGGAACTTGTGCGATTAGAAGGCATATCAGATCAATCATTGTTCGACAAGAATGTAAGGGGGCCGCTGGGAAAGACAGCTATCAATAAAGCCATCGTGATTAGCATAAAGAACAAGAACCTACACAAGTCGTTTCCGCTATTCCACAACGGCATAACAATCATTGCTTCTAAGATCGAGGTTGCAAAGGACAGCATCACGGCTGAGGACTACTACGTTGTAAATGGATGCCAGAGCCTCAATTCTCTTTTCGACAACCAGGGATCACTTACGGACGATCTTCGCATCTTGACGAAGTTTATTCAGTTAGAAAATACTTCACCGCTTGGGGCAATAATTACGCAATTCTCAAATAACCAGAACGGGGTAAGAGCGCGAGATTTCATGTCGAACAATCGTATGCAGGTACGCTTGCAAAACGAGTTCAATCAGAATTACCGCGACCAGTATGTCTTTGAGATAAAGGAAGGAGAAAATTTGGGAGCCGGTATCCATATTGTCAACGAGGATGCAGGACTCTACTTGATGGCATTCGATCTAAAGGAGCCGTGGGGAACACACCGAGCATATCAAGTGTTTCGAGAAAAATACGATGACATCTTTGCTCGTCCGGAAGTTACTGCGGACAGGATTGTTCTCTGTAAGGTGTTGTTCGATGGCATCAAGGGATCAATGAATGATCTAAACAATAAGCTGGCCGCTAAATATGTTGTAACGCAGTATTTCATGCTGTATGCCGTTCGGCTGATTATAGAGTCTGATCCAATCGCAAATGACATGCTCGTGCATCCTGATCGTTTCGTTCGCAATCCGACAGACCGGGGGAACTTTCAGACATGCATGTCTGCGATTACGGATGATATTGTCACAGACCTTAACATCACCATAGACGATGCTGGGCCAGACTTTGACTATCGTGACAAGTTTAGGGATGTGAAATGGGCAAAGGCACTTGCTTCCGAAATTTTGGGGATGCGCCAAAAGCTTGTTCGTAGAAAGAAACTTCCATCCATCAAAGAGGCGTGGGATAATCGAACTTAGTGAAGCACTCGCCTGAGTTCGCCGCGTTCTCCAATCTCGTCACTCGCGTTCTCTCTGTCCCCAAAACAGAAATACTCCGCCGTGAAGCGGAGTATGAAAAACAGGCCGCGCTCAATCCTAAGAGACGCGGCCCTAAACGTGGGTCGAAGCGGAAGCCCAGAGCCGCTTGCCCCGGCCCTGCCGCTTCCTAGCAGGCTTGTTTTTGCAACTCCTTACCCGTCAACTCTGCATACGTTAGCCGCTTACCGACGATCTGATCTACCAGCTTCGTGAATCGCCCCGCGTCGTCCGTCTTAAGTCGATTGTTGAAACGGAACACTTGCTCATCCACATAAGCGTCCAGATGGAATGGCTCAACTGCCACATACGTCCCCGCCAAACTCCGCTTGAGCAAACTCCAGAAGTTCTCGATTCCGTTCGTATGAACGCGCCCATTCACATACTCGGTCATGTGGTTGACCGTGCGGTGAGTGAAGTTCTTTAGCTTGTCCAGCCCGTCATAGCCGACATGCTGATCGGTGAAGACGTGAGCGTTGAATCCGACATTGTTTAGAATCTCGGTCTGCAATGTCTCGCGCTTGATGTTGGGAATCACCTTTGCGCGTACCTCACGGGTCTGGCGATTCAACATTCCCATCACGGCAGTCTTGTTATTGAGGGTCGTCTCATAGCCATCCATGCGATCTACCGGCACGTTGGCACGGATAGTCATTGCACGCTTGCGGTGCATGTTCTTCATCTTCCCCCCCACGAAGGATTCATCGACCTCTACCGGGTTCCCCCAGTGGCTTCCCATCGTGTTCTGCGGTTCATTCTTCATTGCCAACCGAATGCGGTGGAGCATGTGCCAAGCGGACTTCTGCGTGACGCCAACCGTGCGCTTGATTTCATGGCTGGAAACTCCGTTGCGGCAGTTGGCAACCATCCACATCGCCATAAGCCACTTGTCGAGCGAGACGGCGGAGTCCTCAAAGATCGTGCCGACCTTGATGGAGAACTGAGAGCCTGGATGCCGCTTCTTGCACTGCCAGACCCGGCGCGTGGGCATGTACTTGGCCCCCTCCGAGCCGCATAGGGGGCATCGTACCACGCCATCTGGCCAGCGACGCGCCACAAGGAAGGCAATGCAGTTATCGGGGTTGGCAAAGTATACTGTAGCTTGTTGTAACGTCTTGGGTTCTGTGTTCATAAGTACACTCTACCCCAAAACATCTGCTGAGTCAAGTATATTTATGCCGAGGTAAGCCTTTGATTTCATTGAGCCTTCGGTTATGGGCCAAAAACAGGTTGACCTGCGGTTCAGATGCTGTCCAAATTGCTGGACAAAGGGTCGCCGGACGTGCTGTCAACCGAAGTCGTTGAAAAACTGGCATCTGGCAAGGGCTTGGACGCATATCAGGCCGCACGGAGACCTCGGAACCCAACGTTGCTGTCCAGATTCGCCGGTCCGAAAAAACGCTAATTTGGACAAGAGTGATCTTAGCTCAACACTCACGTGATCAGCCGCCAAGTTTATCCCGTGTGCTCGTTGCAATTCGGCGAAGTATTATCGCAACGATTCGCGTGGTGAGGGTACAATTCTCAGTATCTTTCAGTCCGGGTTCTCAATTGAGCCTTATCCCAGGTCTGGTTCGTCATGCTTGCTTTGTCTCGGCCCTGTTTCATCCCTTCTGCCTCTCTCCTTTTGAAGCGCGTACTGGTTCTCTGCTTTGGCGGCGCGATACTACTTGCTGGCTGCGTGACGAGGCCTGCCTGGGCGCAGTCGGTGAACCTGAACGGCAGGCAACATATGCTGCCTGTTAGCCGAACGAGTTTGCAGCCCAAGGATAAGTGGAACCAATCAAAGCTGCCCCTGGCATTTGAGGAGAACCGCGGCCAGGCCGGCTCGGGAGTGCGTTTTCTGTCGCACACGTCGGACGGGACTCTCGCTTTTACACCTAATCAAGTTATGCTCCCTTGCAGTGCGGGAGCCAAGGCTATCTCGCTGACAATTGAAACGGACAGCCCGATGCAGGTGAAGGGCGAAGACCCAACCGGTGGCGTTGTGAACTACTACTCCGGCAGCGACCGTAGCCGATGGATTGAGTCGGTTCCACTGGAGCGGCAGGTTCGTTACACCGACGCGGCGGAGGGGGTGGACCTGGTCTTCCATGGAAACAGCGGCCAATTGGAGTACGACCTCGAAGTCGCGCCGAGCGCCGATGTTAAAGCTATATCCTTTCGGGCTGGGCCGGGGGCTAAGTTTCAGATTCAAGCAGATGGGGCGGTCACTATTCAAGCTGAGGAAGGGAGCGGGTGCGATCGTGTGCGGTTTCTTGCTCCCAGGGCGTACCAGACCATCGACGGCGTGGGAACGGCTGTGGACGCGATGTTCACCGTCGATGAGGAAGGGAGCTTGCGATTTTCAGTGGGAGAGTATGACCACCGTCTTCCGCTAACCATCGACCCTGTAGTCGCATATACAACGATCTTGGGAGTCAATAACGCGACCACCGTCGCGGGGGTGCAGGTTGACGGGACGGGCGATGTATTTGTAACCGGTGAGACGAACGCGACAAATTACCCGGTTGCTGGGGCTGGACTTGGAGGCATCTCACCGAGCGGGGAGCAGCAGGTCTACGTAACGAAGCTCGACCCGACAGGCACGCAGATCCTATATTCGACTTACATTCCATCCCCGGGATTCAATGGGGCAGCGGCGATTGCGCTGGATGCAAGCGGTAATGCGTATGTCGCAGGTACCGCAGCTAGTTCGAGCTTTCCTACGACCTCACAGAATCTGGGCATGTGCAGCCCGTCGTTCTGCAATACCGGCTTCGTCGCCAAGTTCAACACCACCGGCGCAATGGTCTACTCCACGATGATTGGTACCGGGCAGCAAGTGCCGTTAGGGATTGTCGTTGATGCAGGCGGCAATGCTTTAATCGCGGGGATCACCGCCGACCCAGGACTACAGACGGTAAATGCCTATCAGAGTAACTATTTATCAGGGATATGCACTACATGCTCGGGAGCGTTCTTCGCCAAACTCAACCCATCTGGAACTGCCTGGGTTTTCGCCAGCTACTTTACCGGAGTCTCTGCCAGCGACCTGGAAACCTACGCCAGTGCGATCGCCCTCGACACGGCAGGCGATATCTATATCGCGGGGCCCGGCGACGGGGTGCCGCTGAGGAACTCCTTTCAACAGGGCATCGGCGGATCGTTTGCAGCGGAGTTCGCACCGGACGGCAAGACACTGCTGTTCAGCACGATTCTTGGCGGCACGGTGTTTGGGACGACGGATCAGCCGCTGGGAATGCAGGTTGGACCGGACGGTACGATCTTCCTGGCGGGAGTGGCTGATGCCCAGGACTTTCCGTACACGCCGGTCGCTATGATGCACGAGCTGTATTCTGGCGCCACCCAGAACATGTACGCGGCAGGAATAAATCCGGGGCGGACAGGATTTACTTTTTCGACCGACCTGGGACAGGGGAACGTTTACGCCACGGCCATGGACGCGCATGGCAATTTCTATGTCGCGGGCAGATTCTCGCAGGGGAGCCTTCCGTTCAAGAACGCGGTAGCTGCTGACATCGAAAGCGGGGGATTCATCCTGGAGTTGAATTCGGCAGGGGCTTTGGTCAACTCGACTGCTTTTGGCGGGCGGACTACAGCCCAGCCGCCAACGGCGATGGCTGTGGACGGGGCAGGCAACATTTACATTGCGGGCATTCCGGTAGAGTCGACCTCGGGCGGAGTGAATTTTCTTGATCCGATCAATATAGGCTCTGGGACGACGTATAGCACGCAAGCCGACCTTGGATACAGCGCGTCCTTCGTCAACTATTCCACCTTCATTGCGAAGATCGCTCCGGCGGTCGCGCCTCAAATCAGTCTCAGCTACTCATGGCCGGTGTTGGAGCTGTTGAACGCAGGATCCGCCGACCTGCATATCTCCAGCATTCAACTCTCGGGCGGGTACGCGAATGCGAACAGCACATGCGGCTCGACGGTGACGGCAGGGACCTCGTGTTTTCTGGCGCCGACCGATGCCAATGGCGACCTGGCGAACGGCACGATTACCATTTATAGTGATGCGCAGCCCTCGTCGCAGAGCTTCACTCCACCGCCAGCAGTGCTACCTAAGGTGCCCACTCCTCTTGGGGCTTATGCGATCGTCGACGGCAGCCAGTTTATATTTCCTCCGGTGGAGAACGGAACGACCAGCAACCCTGAGCCTATCCTGATTTGGAACGTGGGAACGGCCAGCCTGTCGGGCATCTCGGTACAACCCTCTACAGGTATCCAACAGACAAACAATTGCTCTTCCGTTGCGCCGCAGAAGTTCTGCACAGTCCAGGTCTCCCTATCCCCACCCGCCAACTATGGCGATCCCTTCGACAATTCTGTCGGTATCGTATTTGGTACTTCGAGCGCCACCAGTTTATATACAAACTTCACGCAAAACCGTCTGCCTGGGCCGCTCTTGCTGTCAGTGAATGGATACGGTCTGGGCTACGGCAATGTCCCGCTCGGCCAAACTTCCATCGCTCGCATCGTCACCGTCACCAACTCGGGCAACAGCGCGGTTTCTGTCGCCGACCCCTCCATCACAGGAACCGGCTCCTCAGCCTTCTCAGTCAGCAGCAACAGTTGCTCCGACATCTCGCTACAGCCACAACAAAGCTGTGTCATCGCGGTCGTCTTCCAACCCACCACCACGGGCCGTCTCTCAGTTCCCATGACCATCACCGGAGGTGGCTATTCCAATACCATCTATCTCGTCGGCTACGGCGTGGCTGTGCCGTCGGTTTCCATCTCTCCATCGACAGTGAACCTCGGCAACGTTGTCGTGGGAAACACCGCCACCCAGGTGTTCGAGGTCACCAACAACTCCTCGGCCAGTCTGACAATTACGAATATTACCGCTACGCTGGCGAGCGGAGCATTCTCCACCGAGTACTCAGAGAGTGATACGTGCCAGAGTGCAGCACTTGCGGTTGGGGCGAGCTGTTTGGCAACGGTCACGCTGACTCCGCAGGCAGCGGGATCGCGCAATGGCGTCCTCACTCTCAGCCTGAACGGCGGTATCGTTTCAGAAAGCGCGTTGCTGACCGCGACGGCAACCGGACCATCCACTCTGCCGACTACGCTGACTCTAACTGCGAATCCTTCGACCAGTGAGTATGGGCAACAGATTGTGCTTACGGCGTTGCTGGCTCCATATTCCGAGCAGGGGGCGAGCACGAATGGTGAGGCAGTAACGTTTCTGAACGGTGCGAACACACTGGGGACGGCGACGCTCTCTTCCGGCGTGGCAACGCTGAATGTGACGTCGCTGGCGACGGGCATCGATGGGTTGAGCGCAAGCTACGCGGGTGATGCAAACTTCTCTTCGGCAAAGAGCAATGCGCTGTTTTATACCGTGGCCCAGGCTACGCCGGTGATTACCTGGGCGACGCCGGCCGCGATTCCATATGGCACCGCGCTCTCAGGGGCACAGCTGAATGCGACTGCATCGACGGCGGGGACGTTTCTGTATGTGCCGACGGCGGGCACGGTTCTGAGTGGGGGAAACCAAACACTTTGGGTTGGATTCACCCCGACCGACACGAACGACTACACGACGGCTTCGGATACAGTGCAGCTGACGGTGAACAACGCGCCACAGACAATTACATTCACGCCGCCGAGCTCACCCGTAACCTATGGTGTATCGCCGATAACACTCTCAGCAACGGGCGGCGGCTCGGGAAATCCAGTTGTTATTAGTGTGGTTTCCGGGCCGGGAACTATCAGCGGCAGCGTATTGACCATTACGGGTGTCGGCACCATCGTGATTGCAGCGAATCAGGCCGGAAACACCTACTACACAGCAGCGACGCAGGTAACACAGACCATTGTTGTTAATCAGGCTACGCCGACTATCACTATCACGGTACCGAACCATACCTACGGCGATGCTCCGTTCACCGTGTCGGCAACATCGAACTCAACCGGTACGGTTACCTACTCCGTAGTGAGCGGGCCGGCAACCATCTCCGGCTCCACGGTGACGTTGACTGGCGCAGGTACGGTAGTTCTGCAAGCAGGCCAGGCAGCGGCGGGCAACTATGCGGCTGGCACGCAAACCGCTACGTTTACCGTTGCGACAGAACCTCAGATCATATCATTCACGGCACCCACATCGCCTGTGACGTACGGCGTGTCGCCCATCACGCTGGTTGCAACCGGCGGAGCCTCTGGCAACGAGGTAGTCTTCAGCGTCGTCTCCGGACCGGGCATGGTTAGCGGCAGCACGTTAGCCATCACCGGCGTGGGAACGGTAGTGGTGGCCGCCAACCAGGCGGGCAACGCCAACTACGCAGCTGCAACGCAGGTGACGCAGAGCATCGTGGTCAACGTAATCGGAGTCGCCGCCACGCCAACCTTCTCGCCTGTGGCTGGTACCTACACTGCCGCCCAGACGGTTTCAATCAGCGATTCGACATCGGGCGCAACCATCTACTACACCACCAACGGAAGCACACCATCCACGAGTTCAACGGTGTATAGCGGTGCAATCACTGTTTCATCAACAGAGACGCTCGAGGCGATTGCGACCGCTACCGGCTACTCCACCAGCGCCGTGGCAACCGGCGCCTACACAATAAGTATTCCAACGAATCCTGTTCCAGCGATCAGCGGCATCTCACCGGCATTTACCAACGCAGGTGGTATAGTGTTCACGCTTACGGTCAACGGGTCGGGATTCATTGCAAACTCGACGACCTATTGGGGAGCCTCCGCTCTCAGCACTACGTACGTCAGCGCAACCCAGCTTACGGCACAGGTACCATCGGCTGATATTGCCACTGCGGGAACCATCGCCATTACAGTGCAGACTCCCGCGCCGGGTGGTGGAACCTCCAACGCGTGGCAGTTCGAAGTGGATTCCGTCTCGTCCGGATCGACCGCACCAACCATTACCTCAACCACAGAGACAGTGGCTGCCGGTTCCACGGCCAGCTATCCGGTGACCATGCCTTCCTCTGTAACCAGCGTCTCCGTAACCTGCCTGAACCTTCCTACGGGAGCTAGCTGCAGCTACTCCTCGACCACGAATACGGTAACGATTGCCACATCCTCGACCACGCCCAAAGGAACGTATCAGATCACCGTGGTCTTTACGGAAACTGTAACCAGTGCGGCCTTTCTGCTGCCAATTCTTCTGTTGCCTCTTGCATTCATCAGAAGAAAACATGCTGCGCGGGGCATCTGGCTAACGGCTTGTCTGGGGCTGGTTATCCTGGCTACGGCGGCCCTCAGTACCGGCTGTGGCAGTAGCGGAGGCGGTGGGTCTGGCTCAACAACACCCCCCGCAACGCATCAGGTGACCAGTTCGGGTGCTGTCAGCCTCACAATTCAGTGAGGGAAGCGGCTTAACGGAAGCTACGCGGTTGAGGCATGCCAGTAGCAGCCATGTTTTCACCAGCTTAGGTCAGATCAAGCCCCACGGCGATGTGGGTCGAGAGGTCAACAAAAACGACTGCGACTATGTAGTGCAAGTTCGAGCCTGTTTTAGCGACAAGACGACGAAAATAATTTAAGTTGTTTCACTTTGAGAGTGTTGGATCGAGGAGGAGCGCTAGGCGCGACCCTAGAACGCTCAGCTGGACCTGCAGATCGCCGGTGAGCAGATCATTCTCCCCTAAGAACTTAGCTTCGATACCGGGGATTCCAATAAACCCTTGGCATCCGAGAAACGTTAGATTGCCGACGTGTTATCGAGCCTTCATCAGTTCATTCAACTGGAAGGCATGGCGGATGGGATGTATGACCGCATGCTCCAGCATCGAGTCGACACAATAGCGCGTTCTCCACTGCCAGTTGGGGTAGAAGGAACAGGGCACATCATGAATATGCTGCACCCAGTTAGGGACAAGGTTCAGAAAAATAGACAAGCGGCGGAGCATTCTGACGTACTTTCTTTCTACACACATGAGCTCGTTCAGCACCAGGCTCGGATACCCCCACCTCACCCGGCGGTCCCATCATAGCTCCTTGCGCCGGCGCAAAGCTCAGCGTGAAGCTGAACTTCCCCGCCAGCCCGGTCTTGTCCTTCACAATGCGGCCCGCGCCCACCATCGGCTGCTCCAGAAAGCCCGCCAGATCCTGCATCGTTTCCCCTTGCAACTGAAAACTGCCGATCCCGCGCATCACCGTCAAAGGTCCGAGCATTGGCTTTCCATCTTTGTCCTTCGGACCATTGGGGTCGAGGCCCTCCTTCATCTTCGGCCCACCCTTCGTTACCACCAGCTCGTAGTCCGGCACCTGCTTCAACTCGCGATGCGCCTTCATCTTAAACCGATCCGCCAGCATCATCTGCAGCATCGCGTCAATCCGCTGCAACTTCTCGTCTTTGTTCAGCTTCGCGAACTCCGCCGACTGCTCCACACTCATCTTGGCCTCGACGGCATAATAATCGGTCTTGGTCCAGTCCGGCAGCCAGATCACACTATCGTCGGTGGGAAGCTGAGTGACCCCGCCATACGCGTTCCACACCATTGTCGACACCGTCGTCGCGTCCGCTTGGACGCCATCCGGCATATACCGGAAACCCGGCGTCCTCTTGCCTGCCCCCCGTATCGATCGGCTTCACCGATACCACATCGAACGTCATGGTTGGTACATACGCCGTACCCGTCCCATTGTTAGCCGTTCCCGTCGCCTGCGCCAGCGCTGTTGCACCGGCCACGGCCAGCGTACGTCTTGCATCCTTGTGATTGTCCGTCTTGATAGTTCCGTCGATCTTCCTAAGTTTGCTTTTTGCTTGACACAACAATCCCTCGGATATGGATCGGACGGACACACTGTCGTAACATCACATCCAGCTCGTAGCCAAGTGATTTCTTTACTGGCCCGTCAATCGCCGGTCAACTCCGCTGTCCCGGTCAAGCCATACTCCTTCAGCTTGCGATAGAGCGTGGTCTTACCGATACCCAGCATCTTGGCAGCCATCAGTTTGTCTCCATTCAACTGGCAAATTGTGCCCAGGATCGCCTGCTTCTCCATTTCGGTGATGGAGACGATGGTGTTATCCGAGCCGGCGTTCTCGTTCCAAGGCCCCACACCCGCTCCGTTTTCCGACAGCTTTGCCTCCCGGCGATGCATCTTGAACTCCTGCAGTTGCGTGGGCAGGTCGACCATGCGCAGCACAGGCCCCGATGAGAGCGAGCAGGCCTGCTCGATCGCATTCTCCAACTCGCGCACATTGCCCGGCCAGTCGTACTCGGTCATCAACTGGATCGCCTCCTTGCTGAAGGCGTGCGGTGAACCTGTCTCTTTCTGTATGCGATCCAGAAAATGTGCCGCCAACCCAGCAATGTCTTCCCGGCGCTCGCGCAGCGGAGGCAGCTTCAGGTTCACCACGCTCAGGCGGAAGTACAGATCCTTGCGGAAGAGTCCCTGCGCCACCATGGCGCTTAGGTCGCGGTTGGTTGCGGCCAGCACTCGCGCCGTGATCGGCACCGCGTGGGTGGCGCCCACCGGGCGCACCTCCTTCTCCTGCAAGGCACGCAGCAGCTTGGCCTGCAGGTCCAGGGGCAGTTCTCCAATCTCATCCAGAAAGACGGTCCCGCCGTCGGCTGCGGAGAGCAGTCCCCCCTTTGTGCGGTTGGCGCCGGTAAACGCGCCCTTCACATAGCCGAAGAGTTCGCTCTCGATCAGGGTCGGCACCAGGGTCCCGCAGTCGACCGCGATGAATGGCTTAGTCGCATTCGGCCCGTTGTCGTGGATCGCCCGCGCCACCATCTCCTTGCCCGTGCCACTCTCGCCCAGAATCAGCACGGGATGCGTCGAATGCGCCACCTTGGAGAGGATGCGGTACACCTTCTCCATCTCCGGCGAGCTGCCGATCAGGCCGCCCACTCCGGTCTGCGCGTGCAGTTGTTCGCGCAGCCGACGGCTCTCCAGACCGAAGTATTGGGTACGACTCGACTCCTCTAGTACGCGGATCAACTCCCCCCGTGCAAGCGGCTTAGTCAGGTAGTCGACAGCCCCGCTGCGCATCGCCTCCACAGCGGACGCGACCGTGGCAAACGCCGTCATCACCACAACAACCATCTCCGGATACAGTGTCTTGCTCTCGCCCAGCAGCTTCAACCCGCCGCCGCCGGGTAGCTTCAGGTCCAGCAGAAGCATCTCCACCGGCTGTTGCCGCAGCACCGCCAGCGCCTCGGATACACTCCCCGCCGCCAGCGGCACAAAGCCCATCCTGGCGGCAATCTCGCAGCACGCCTTGCGTAGCGAAGCATCGTCGTCCACCACCAACAGACGAAGCGGGAGTATTCCTTCGGGCAGTCGTAGCAATTCACTCCCTAAACTATTCGGCATGAAGACCCTTTCAATCATCTCTGACATGGCAAAGGGAACACCTTCACCATGCAAGGGCGTACAGGCCGCCTACTGAGCATACGGCCGGTTTACCCGGGATTAGCTGATCGCATCCAGCGTTCTGCGTGCTACCACCGAGTACATGAGTCGAGTGAATCCGCTCGTGATGAGGTTGATGCCGAGGATCGTTCCGATGGCCCAGATGGAACTGCTCGGCCAAGGACGCCAGATCAGATACGCGAGGAACAGAGTTACGAGGCCATCGAATAGAACCCATCCGGAGCCGGGCAAGGTGCGGAACTGGAAGAACACAACGGTCTCCAGCACGCCCTCGAAGAAAAACATCAGCGCCATCGCCAAAGTGAGAGACTCCAGTGCGAGGCCCGGATTGAACGCCAGATAGAGGCCTCCAAGAATGTAGACAATGCTGATCAGCAGTCGCCACAGGAACGATCCTGCACCTCGCGCAGAGAAGGCGGACGCCACGTAGGCGATGCCGCCGAAGACAATAATCCAACCGACTGCGATGGATACCCCAATGCCGGTTGCGAGGGGCAGAAACAGAGCCAGAATCCCCAATACGATCATGACAACGCCCCATCCTATGGAGGCTCCAGTGGCCTCCTTTAAGATGCCTGTGGTACTTTGTGCATTCATGTTCTCTTCTCCTTATCTTTGTGAGCCGTGAGATGTGAGCGCCAAGGCTCGTGTTTCACGGGAGTTATATTGGCGGGCTGTGCCGCGGCCACGAGGGCGGGAGCCTGTATCTCTAGTTTCAACAGGCTGCTCGCCCTTATGACCAAGTCGGGACGACCCTTCAGCACGGCTGGCAAATGACGCTACTCAATCGTTCCTAGAGCGCCTTGGCCTTCGATTCGATCCTTTTCACCGACTTCTGAAAGTCGGCGATAAGGGTTTCGAGATCGGCTTTCGCACGGTTCCAGGCTTCACCGCTAGACTTCTTCAGGTCCTGCAGTTTGCGCTGGATTGATTGTTTCTTCGGGAACAGGTCGGCGATCGCTTTGATCTCGGCGTTCGCCTTCGCGTTCTCCGCCTGTGCCTTTAACGTGTGCAGCTTGTCCTCAGCTAATTTGATCTGGGATTCAAGCTTGTCATGTACTGCCTGCTTCGCAATGGTTACGCTGGTGTTCATCTGGCTCTCCTCACTTTCGTCGGGTTGTGTTGCGGTATCGATGCACATAGTCGAACAGCGTCAGACGTGGACTTCCATCGCCTTCGACTTCAAGGCGGCGGCCTTCGACTTTAGGGCTTCGACCTTGGCCTTAGTCTGGAGCTCTGCCGCATGACGCCGCTCCTTTGCCTTTTCCATGAGTGCCTGTATTTTGATTTCGAGCTGGCTGATCTTCTCCTGCAGTCTGGCCTTGCGATCGGCACGCGCCTGAGCGTGCTCTGCCTTCATCTGCGCGAGATCAGCCTTCATCGCAGCGATCTCTTCCTCGTCCACGGCATGCTTCACGACCGACAGCGCCCGCCGGAACACTATGCCGCCGATCGCTTCCATGCGGACATCCACGGGTGTCGTCCAGTCTTCCTGAACCTCTGCGAGCACTGCGAACTTGCCCGGCAGGAGATCTTTGGCCACATCGTCGACGAAGCCGCCGCCGATTCTGGCATTGTTCAAGTCTGCGGTGCTGCCTGCCAGCAGACCGACGGTTGCGCCAATCGCCAGCCCGGCCGGTCCGCCGAGCAGGCCAATCAGGCTGCCTAGCGAGGTTCCAACCAGGGTCCCGAACGGACCGGAGTCGTCGCCTTGCTTCACGGTCGCCGTGCCGTCCGCGTTCTTGGCAATTACTGCGTGGGCCAAGACCGCAATGCTTCCTTCAGAATCCAATTGCAGAAGCGCTTTCTTGCCTTCGTACGCTTTGTTTTCCGTGTCGAATACAACTACCAACATTCTGTCCATAACATTCTTGCTCCTGTTCTGATTTGTCCTGCACCGGTACATTTGCAAGGCGAGCGCCAATCCCTAAGCAATTCAAAACGCTAAAATTCCACATGGGAATTCAGCGATGCCGTTGTGCAAACGCTCGCCAATTGGCGAAATCTCGCCATGGTTTTGATCGGGAAGGGGCTGCTGTCAGCAACTTACGATTGGAAGTGGGATTGCAATGACATTGGGCGAGAGAGGTCCAGGTGGATGCTGAAGATTCGGAGGTTGGCAAACGGGAAGATCGTCTTCACCTTGAGCGGACGAATGGATGCGGAGGAGACGACAGCATTGGACAAACTCTTTCGCGGCGAGCCTGAGGGAATCCAGATTGTCGTGGATCTGAAGGACCTGACGCTCGTAGATCGAGACGCCGTGCTATTTCTCGAACGCTGCGAAGTGGACGGCATCGAACTCAGGAACTGCCCGGCATACATCCGCGTGTGGATTGACAGGGATAGAAATTACGCGGGGATACGGGGTGAGCAGCGAAACCTTCCGGACGCGACTCCGGAGGAGTAAGGCCCTGATCGTACTCAGCCGTTGAGAGGTTTGAAGCGGCTCTTGTCGATTCTAAGAGTCCTGATCTTCGACTCCAGGGTGGATCGTGGGATGCCCAGTCTGGTTGCAGCGCCCAGCGGTCCGAACACCCGGCCTCCACTCTCCTTCAAGGCGGCCTCAATCATATGCTTCTCCTGCGCGGCAACCTTCTGAGAAAGTTCGGCCCTCTCCTTCGACTCTGCTGCTTGGGGTTGCCGCGACAGCCAACTCTCGTCAACGGAGAAGTTCTCCGACTCGCAAACGATCACCGACCGCTCAATGACGTTCTGCAACTCGCGTATGTTGCCGGGCCAGAGATAGCCCTGGAGCAACTCCAGGCTTCGCTTGTTGATCCGTCGGATGCTCCTACCCGCTTTCCTTGCGTAACGGTCAATGAAATATTCGACAAGCAGGGGAATGTCCTCTCTTCGCTCTCGTAGCGGCGGGATCTCGATGGGAAAGACGTTGAGCCGGTAGAAGAGATCGCTGCGGAAGGTGCCAGCGGCGACGGCCGCATCCAGATCACGGTTGGTCGCGGCGATCACACGCACTTCGGCACGGATGTTGACGTTGCCGCCTACGCGTTCAAACTCACGCTCTTGGAGGACACGTAAAAGTGTGACCTGCGTTTCAGGAGGAAGCTCTCCGATTTCGTCGAGGAAGAGAGTGCCTCCTTCGGCCAATTCGAAGCGGCCGAGGCGGCGCTGAGTGGCACCGGTAAAGGCTCCCTTCTCATGGCCGAACAACTCCGACGCGATAAGATCGCGTGGGACTGCCGCACAGTTCACACTCACAAATGCCCGCGCCGAACGCCGGGAACGCTTGTGGATGGCACGGGCGATCAGCTCCTTACCGGTCCCGGTCTCGCCAGTAACGAGGACGGTTGAATCGGTTGGTGCGACTTTGGCGACGCGTGCAAGCACCGAATTCAAGGCGGGCGAAACACCCACGATCTCCTCGAACATGGATGCCTTGTCAATCTCGTCGCGCAAGGCGATATTCTCTCGGAAGAGTTGGTCCCTCAACGTCTTGATCTCGTCGTGAGCCCGTTGCAGACTGTTCTCGGCCTGCTTCCGATCCTCGATGTCGATGCTCGCTCCGAACCATTTGACGATGACGCCGTCCTGGTTACGGAAGGGATCCGTTCGATGGAGCATCCAGCGATATTGCCCGTCCGCCCGGCGGACACGCGATTCATGCTGAGCGGGCTCTCCCGTCGCAATGGCAGTACGCCACTTCTCTACAAAAGCATCAACATCTTCGGGATGAATACAGGCAGTCCACTGCCAGCCGAGCAGCTCCGCCTGCGGAAGGCCAACAAAATCCAGCCATCTCTGATTGAAGAAATCGAGATGGCCGTCCGGCCGAGCGCTGTGGATCAGCGCCGGGGCGGAATCAATGACTCGTCGAAGATCCACGGCCTGCCAAGGCAGGTCGGAGCTTTGCCCGCTGGTCGTCATGGTGTGCATGTTACACCGAGATCGTGCAGGGCCAGAAGTGGGAGTTGCGCACATCGTCCGATTGCTTTCACTTCACCGCCTGCCAATAAGGTGATCGGCCCCGGTATTCCTGAACCAGATGAAATGTTAGTCTTCGACCAAATCTGACCTAAGCAAGAGGAGGATTTGGATGCGAAAAAAGCGATTCAGTGTGGAACAGATGATTGGGATACTGAAGCAGGCTGAAGTGGGAGTTCCGGTTGCGGAAGTGATTCGTAGAGCTGGGATCAGCGAACAGACGTTCTACCGATGGAAGGCGAAGTATGCCGGCCTGGAGGTCGATCAGGTCCGTCAGATGGCACAGTTGCAGGAAGAGAACCTGCGGCTGAAGCAACTGGTGGCGGAGCTAACGCTGAATAAAGCGATGTTGCAGGATGTGCTCTCAAAAAAATGGTGAAGCCTTCACGGCGTGGACCGATGGTGGAGCGGCTGGTGGAGAGCTACCTGGTGAGCGAACGGCGAGCCTGCCGGGTTCTTCGGGTGCCTCGAGCGACCTACCGCTATCGAAGTTGCCTTGATCCACGCACTGAGCTGCGGGCTAGGATCCGCGAGATCGCTCAGGCAAGAGTGCGCTACGGATATCGCAAGATCCGCGTGCTGTTGAACCGTGAAGGCTGGGAAGTGGGCAAGTATCTGGTGTACCGGTTGTACAAGGAAGAAGGGCTAACGCTGAAGAGGATGAAGCCTGCCGGGAAACGGAAGGCTGCGCGAAATCGTGAGGATCGGGTCAAGGCCACGGCACCTGACCAGGCCTGGAGCATGGACTTCGTAGCGGACCAGTTGCAGGATGGTACGCGGTTCCGTGCTCTGACCATCGTGGATGTGTACACGAGAGAAGCAGTCGCCATAGAAGCTGGACAGAGCCTGAAAGGAGACGATGTGGTGCGCACACTGAATCGGTTGAAGCTCAGCCGCGGTGTACCGAAAGTGCTGTTCTGCGACAATGGCAGCGAGTTCACTAGTCAGGCGATGGACCTATGGGCCTATCGTCACAGTGCGAAGATCGACTTCTCTCGACCGGGCAAGCCGACCGATAACGCCTTCGTGGAGAGCTTCAACGGTACGTTCCGTGCCGAATGCCTGGACACTCACTGGTTCATGGATCTGAAGGAGGCCAGGCATCTGATCGAGGCCTGGCGCAGGGAATACAATGAGAGTCGTCCTCACCGATCTCTCGGTGACAGGACGCCTAGCGAGTTCGCCAGCCAGATCGCGGCTAGCAGCGATCTGGCTGCAACCTAAATAGGTCGCAGACTAACGCTGACCTTGGTACAAGAAAACTAGGCCCTTCATTGACAACGCCTTCTCCCTTATCGATGGTACAAAAGATCGGGCAGAGCACAGGAATACCGGGGCCGATCAAAAGTGCCCGACGCGGTTCATCAAATGTGAGGAAGAACCACTTTTAACCCCGACACGTCACGCCACTACAGCGGTGTCAAGTGGTCTGTTTTCCTACGGCGCGTAAAAATGAACGGAGGTAACAGTACACAAATAACAGTACAACAATAAGAGTACAGGATATCAATAAAATGGTAACTAGCGAATACTAAGTGAAATAACCATTAGTTGCATAGATTTATATGTTATGTCGCGATTCAACACATTTATTCGTGTATGCGAAGCAAGTCCGATACATCCAGCATACGGAAGACTCCATTTTCGGCTGATCAGGCATCAACCGTGATTGATACAACTTCCGCTACGGAGGATGTATGCTTTCACGAAACAGTAGCATCTGGATATTGATTGCTAGTGTGGGGCTCGTCGCTTCTGTCGGATGTGGAATGCAAGTCGAGAAAGACTCGGGTAGTGAGCAGTCTGCAATCACAGGAATATTAGTAACGCCGCAGTCGCCAAGCATCCTTATAAACCAGACCGCACAACTCAGCGCAATCGCAAGCTATGCAAACGGAACTGTAACAAATATTTCATCGAGTGCAAAATGGGTAAGCAGCGCGCCTGCCGTTGCCACCATAGATGGTCAGGGTCTTCTGACCTGCCAGGGTGCAGGAAACTCCCAGGTCTCAGCGCTCTCAGGAGGAGTTACCGCAGGGACCTCCTTAACGTGTTTCACACCACAGATTAGTGACATTCATTTGGGTTCGACACCTAAAGTCATTCGCTCTGAATCCCCCTACCAGTATCAGATGCTGGCTGACTACTCCAATGGTGAGTCGATGGATGTGACGGCAAACACCTCCTGGGTAACAGACCCTTCTATCGCGAGCATCTCTTCCAACGGTCTGGTGTTATGCAATCATCCGGGAGATACAACGGTGTCCGGTACTTTTTCTGGAATGACTGCCAAGTCTCCCCTTACCTGTGTACTACATTCCATCACACCGAATCCAGGATTCGTTGAATCAGCGAAGACCTTCGATGGCCCATTCGCATCATGGACTGATGTCAAAGCAGTTTTTGGAGCCAAAGGGGATGGCGTTACAGACGATACCGTCGCGCTCCAGGCAGCGTTTAACTCACTTAGTCAGTCCACGCCCGTATTGTGGATCCCACATGGAACCTATTTGATCTCTGGGACTCTTACTATTACAGGTAATCAGAACTTCACAATCCTCGGCGAAGATCCTCTCAATACTTCTATAGTGTGGGGCGGATCCAAGGGGGGTACTATGCTTGTAATGAACGGGGTTGATGGCTTCAACCTCGGACGAATCACTTGGGATGGACGTGGTGCCACTAGCGGCGTTTTTGAAATCACATGGGACGGCGTTCACTACAGTTATCCGACAAGAAACCTGATTCATGACAGCCGCTTTCTCAATAGCGCCGTTGGTTTTCTGACAGGAGGAGGTGGCGGTGAGAGTGGCGAACTGACCGTGGATCGGGTCCATTTTGATCACAACTCCACTGCAGGCATCAGCAATATAGGCACGTTTAATTTCAATGTGATCGATTCCTTGTTTACCGATAATGCTATAGGCGTATGGGGAGCCGCTACGGACGGTGGAACAATCAATGTTACGAGCAGTGTATTTGTGAGATCAACGACAAGCGATCTCCTACCTACCAGTGCAGGTCCCTATTCATTTAGAAACAATTTATCCGTCGATTCAAAGCAGTTTTTCTGGGGAGGGGCCGGCGCACCAGCGAACATTATCATACAGGGGAATACAATCTATCACACAGGCGCCGATCCAATGATTATTGGTGACCCTGGCCCTAAGATACTTGCGGATAACACGTTCGTGAACATCGACCCGAGTTTCAATATCATGGGTATCACCGGCCCCCCCCGTTACTTCCTCTCGGTTGGCAATTCCTGGTCGGTTCAACAACCATTTGGCCCCGCTTGCAATCAATGCAACGGCGTTGGAATTTACACCAGCGTTGATGAAGCGACTAGATCGTCTGACCCAATGTTACCCTTGATCGTTCCAGCCGAGGTGTACATCCCCCCTTATAGCCACAGGCAGGTCTTTGAGGTACCCGCTTTATCAAATAGCGATGTGATACAACAAGCCATTAATGCTGCAGTAGCAGTGGGTGGAATCGTTCATCTCCCTGCGGGGGTCTTCAATATTTATCAGACGCTGACAATTCCAGCGAACGCGAGTATCGGTATTCTTGGTGACGGTCTATTCAGCCAACTTCAAGCCGCCGCTAGTTTGCAAGGCCCAATTCTAAGCATCTATGGTAAATCAGTTCAGTTGGAGGATCTGGGATTTTACACATACTCATCATCGTCCTCAACCGATCAGATTGAATTGCACGAGCCCGATACACCAAATACACGCATCATCTGTGATGAGTGTTCGACTGTTGCAGCAGACGTTGAAGTGGATGGAATTGATGATGCTGCCATCGAGTTTAAAGCTGCCACAATCAACGGTACCAACAACGGTGCGACCACCGGTACGTATTGGCCTCAGATCATTCATGGCGGAATCGCACGGCAAAATGGGATTGAGACCCTGGGAAGTCTTGGAGAGTATATGACGAGTACCGGGGGATACCAGGTAGATCTCGGCGGTCATTTGCTGGTCGCGGATGGCTGGATTGAAGATCACGATCTTGGCCTAGGCCATACAGAATTCGTACTCTCGGGCAACGGAAGCGTGACTCATCAGGGAGGTATCATTTCTAGTCCGTTACAAGGAGCCCCCCCTGTAATGACTCTCAACAATTACAAGGGTCGGCTTAGTCTGCTTGGCTTTGCAACAGACAATTATCTCTCCGTCGATGCGGCGTCCACTGCAAATGTGTTGCTCGGCGCAGTTATGCAAGACGAAGGAACAGAAATGAACCCGGTTTCGAGTTCAGGATCAGGCGCAAACATTACTAATATCTCCGTCTCTACGACAGACTCGCTTGACATTGTGCATTACTTTACTGACACAACACCAACCACGCCCAGCTATATCGAACAAATGATGTCAATGTCACGCACTCAGTTCCTGTCTCCACGGAAGCCAATCAGCTTCGATTCAACAAACGTAAAGATGACTCGCATCACTAACAACATCAACTGGGGCGGTGTTGGTATCCGGATTATGGATAGTGTTGCTTCCAGAACTGACGGCAGCTATTCGATCGCGACAGCTAACGGAGGGGTTATACCGCTTCAGCTGACCTGTGGATCGGGAGAGATCTCAATGGCTGGAGTCTGGACATTGCAGGACGGTGGGGATGGTTTCTACGGATTATTGAGCGCAGGAGCCCCTTTGTCTGAAGGAGTTACTGCACATGGCAATGGCGATGGCGATGGCGATGGCGTAGCACTGGTGAGTGCCATGAGCAGTGCACGCGATCGGTGGATTATTACACAGATTGGGGACGGCTCTGCGAAGATTGTAAATCGTGCAACTGGCAACGTATTGACGCAATCAAACACAGGATGTGCGTATGCCGCAAGTGACACTGGAACGTCAAATCAGCAGTGGCTGGTGGGTGGAACGAGCGCGGCATCGTCTCCCTCTTTACTAGCCCGTCAATCGCCGGACAGCTCCACTGTTCCGGCCAAGCCATACTCCGTCAGTTTGCGATAGAGCGTGGTCTTGCCGATGCCCAGCAGCTTGGCTGCCATCAGCTTGTCTCCGTTCAACTGGCGGATGGTGCCCAGGATCGCCTGCTTCTCCATGTCGGCGATGGAGACGATGGCGTCGTCCTCGCGTGCGTTCCCGTCCCCCGGCCCATCCCCTGCTTCGCCTGCCGCCGCATTCTCCCCCTGGCGTTGCATCTGAAACTCCTGTAGCTGCGTGGGCAGGTCGACCCTGTGCAGCACCGGCCCCGATGACAGCGAACAGGCGCGCTCGATCGCATTCTCCAGCTCGCGCACATTGCCCGGCCAGTCGTACTCGGTCAGCAGCCGCATCGCCTCCTCGCTGAAGACGTGCGACGAGCCCGTCTCGCTCTGTATCCCTTCCAGGAAGTGCTCCGCCAGCACCGCAATGTCTTCCTGTCGTTCACGCAGCGGAGGCAGCTTCAGGTTCACTACGCTCAGGCGGAAGTACAGGTCCTTGCGGAAGAGTCCCTGCGCCACCATGGCGCTCAGGTCGCGGTTGGTCGCGGCCAGCACCCGCGCTGTGATCG
>Ga0326728_10003621_pt1 | contig 47417 bp, 45 predicted proteins | sample MB3enrmetagenome_FD_207602 | JGI IMG/M metagenome (GOLD analysis project Ga0326728, IMG submission 207602) | Lab enriched peat soil microbial communities from McLean, Ithaca, NY, United States - MB31MN | ecosystem: Environmental > Terrestrial > Soil > Wetlands > Peat | place: USA: New York...
CTCTCCTCCCGCAACCCCGTCCTCCCCATCGAGGACCCCGCCGAATTCCAGGCCCTCCTCGACGGCCTCCGCGCCACCTACCAGCCCGCCAACGAGGTCCAGGAGTTCAGCCTCCGCGAGATGGCCTGGGCCGACTGGCGTCTCCGCCGTGTGTCCCGCATCGAATCCGGCCTGTACGCCTATCGACTGGAAAGCGCCCGCGAGGTCGAGCACTGCCCCGACACCGCCCCCAAACGGGCCCGCACCATCCGCCAACAGCGCTACGACCAGGAAACCCGCCTGCTCGGCATCGCCTTCTATCGGGACTGCGAAGACAACGCCTTCGTCAAGCTCTCGCGCTACGAGAACTCCCTTCGCCGCGCCTACTGCAAGGCCCGCAACGAGCTCCAGTCCGCCCCGTCCCCGCCCCCGGAAACACCCCCGACCCAAAGCCAATTTCCGCCCCCGCCCTCGCCCTCCGAGAACGCCTGTGCGCCGGAGTGCCGCGAGGTAGCGCCGGCGGTCTTGCCGCCGGTGTTTTCAGCAGACAACCCCGGCGCCGCCGCCCGACGCAGGAGATGCCCGTGGATACGAGGCGCGGCGAGCGAGCCGGCCAAGCGCAACGAAGTAGACGCAGGCATATCGTGCGTCGCAACGCGCCCGCAACCGGTCGCCGGTTCGCGCCGGCCAGACATAGGGCGTCGGCAGCGGCACCAGGCTCCGCGCCGGATTCCTCATCAGCCCGCCCACCATCGCGATGGCGAAGGGGCGCTGGGAATCCCACCCGATGTCGTGCGACACGGACGCGGGCAGCGAGCCAGGGCAGCCGCCGGCATGGTCGTCATGATCGGCCGCAGCAGCGCGCCCTCCAGCGCCGCGGGGCGCGCACCACATACACTGAGAGAGGGTGTCTGGCGTTGATTAAGACCGTCGTCTTCGATCTGGGAAACGTCATCGTGCCCTTCGATCTGGCCCGCGGCTATGCGGCGCTGGGGCCGAATTGTCCCTATCCTCCGGCGGAGATTCCGCACCGCATCGCCGCCTCCGGCCTGGTCCCGCCCTTCGAAGTGGGCCAGATCCCGCCCCGGGAGTTCGCCGCGCGCCTCTCGGCGGTGCTGGGCCTGGATGTCGACTACGCGCGGTTCTGCGAGCTGTGGAGCAGCATCTTCCTGCCCCAGACGCTGGTCCCCGAGAGCCTGCTCGAGGGATTGCGGCGTCGCCACCGGATGCTGCTGCTCTCTAACACGGATGCCATTCACTTCCCCTGGGTTCGCGAAAGGTATCCGCTGCTCGGCCACTTCGACGACTACGTCCTTTCCTACCAGGTGGGCGCCGCCAAGCCCGACCCCCGCATCTTCCAGGTTGCCGTCGAGCGCGCCGGCTGCCGCCCCGGGGAATGCTTCTTCACCGACGATATCCCGCCCAATGTCGAGGCGGCCCGGCAGGCCGGCCTGGACGCGGTGCGGTTCGAGAACGCCGCCCAGCTCGAGCGGGAGCTGACGGCCCGCGGCCTGGAGTGGTAAGCAGCCGGGGGATATTCCGGTCGTTTGTACTTTTCCAGTGCCGGGTCTATAATCGACCCGGAGTGGGTTGCTGTTTGCCGTAGCCAAATTCACCCGGAAAAGGGACGCTCATGCCTGAAGATTCCATGACCATCATCGACAACCGGACTGGGGTTTCTTACACGCTCCCCGTCAAGAACGGCGCCATCCGTGCCATGGACCTGCGCCAGATCAAGACCTCGCCCGAGGACTTCGGGCTGATCACCTACGACCCCGCCTTCATGAACACCGCTAGCTGCGAAAGCCGGATCACGTTCATCGACGGCGACAAAGGAATCCTGCAATACCGCGGTTACCCGATCGACCAACTGGCCGAGCACTGCACGTATCTCGAGACCGCCTGGCTGGTCCTGAACGGCGAGCTGCCCACCGAGCCCCAGCTCGAGGACTGGACCTGCGAGATCGCCAGTCACGCCGCCGTCCCCGACGACATCCCGAAAATCCTCGAGGGCTTTCGCCGGGACGCGCATCCCATGAGCGTGCTGGCCAGTCTGGTGGCGGCGCTGTCCACCGATTACCCCGAAGCCAAGAACGTCCACGACCCGGCGGTGCGGCGCCTCCAGATTGTCCGCCTCCTGGCCCAGGTGCCCACCCTGGCCGCCTATGCATACCGGCACAGCCTCGGGCTGCCCGTCGTTCCCCCCGACCCGAGCCTCAGCTATACCGAGAACTTCCTGAGCATGCTCTGGAAGAAGAACGAGCCGAACTACCGGGCCAACCCGGTGCTGGCGCGGGCGCTCGACGTGCTGTTCATCCTGCACGCCGACCACGAGCAGAACTGCTCCACCAACGCCATGCGCGCCATTGGCAGCTCCCTGGCCGATCCGTACATGACCATGGCCGGCGCCATCGCCGCGCTCTCCGGCCCGCTGCACGGCGGCGCCAACGAAGAGGTCTTGAAGATGCTGGACGAGATCGGCTCCACGGATCACATTCCCGCCTACATTCAGAAGGTAAAGTCGGGCGAGTGCAAGCTGATGGGCTTCGGCCACCGGGTCTACAAGAACTACGACCCGCGCGCCCGCATCATCAAGCGCATCGCCGAGCAGGTCTTTGCGGTGACCGGCCGCAACCCCAAGCTGGACATCGCCATCGCGCTCGAAAAGATCGCGCTCGAGGACGAGTACTTCGTGAAGCGCAAGCTGTATCCCAACGTCGATTTCTACTCCGGGATCATCTACCAGGCCATGGGATTCCAGCCCGAGATCTTCACCGTGCTGTTCGCCATCGGCCGTAACGCCGGCTGGCTGGCGCAGTGGCAGGAGTTGCTCGCCGACCCCGCCCAGAAGATCGCCCGCCCGCGCCAGGTATTTCTCGGCAGCGCGCGCCGCGAATTCGTGCCCATGGATCAGCGCGGAGTGGCCGGCGCCGCCGGGGTCTGATTGGGCGGCTGCTCCTCGGTCTTACTCGCCGGCAGCGGTTCCGGCGTCGTGTCGTACGTGATACCCGACTCGGCGGTGAATTTGCGGTAACTGCGGAACTCGACCTCGTTCTTAACCAGAAATTTTCCCTGGCGCATCCGCACCACAGCCCTCAGCGGCAGCATGTACTGCTGCGTGCCGAGCGCGCCGATGGGCACTAGATCGTAGTCCAGCGTATCGGTCACCTGCTGGATCGGGAAGGTCAGCGGCAGTTCCGCCTCGTAGACGATGCGCAGCACCATGGAGGTGTTGCGGTCCACGTAAACCAGCCCATGATAAGCCGGGACGATGTCTTTGATCTTCTCGTAGGTGACATGCCATTTCGAGTTCTCCTGGGCAACCCGGTAATTGAATACGTGCGCAATGCGGCCGTTCAGCTTGCCCCAGCGCTCCCAGTGGAACTCCGCCTCGGTGGCCGGATCGAACATCTCTTTCATCATGCTGCCGAACTCGCCGGTCGAGATGGAGCCGCCCACCGATTGGTAAGCCACGTCGCCGGTGATTTCCTTGTCGTTCCTCCGGACCAGCTTATAGGTCTCTTTCTGCTCGAAGTAGCTGAGCCGCGCGGTGAGCACGTCCTCCTGGTGCCAGTACTCCGTTCCACTGGGGTCCACATAGCGGCGGGTCACCTGGAGGCAGATGTAGTTGGGAAGGCCCTTGGAATAGCCCAGAGCGTATTCGCGGGCCGCTTGCAGCGCCTTGCTCTGCTCTGCCTGGCTGGGCGGAGCCATCGGAGCGGGCGGAGGCGCCACCGGCTCCGCCTTGGGCGGCGGCGGTGGGGCCAGATCCTTGGAGGCGACCCGCAGCGCGGCCAGGGCTTCCACGGTTTTCGGTCCGGCGCCCCGGCTGCGCAGCTCCTCCAGCGTGGCTTCGTCCAGGCGCTGGCTGAGCGTCACCTTGCGCAGATAGTTCGCCACCTCCTTGTCGGCCTGCTTGCGCTCGATGGACGAATGGATGAAGCTGACCAGTTGCTCGACGGTCATCTTGGTGTTGGTCTGCGCCGGGAGCAACAATGACAGCCCCAACAGCAGAATGGTCAGCCTGGCTCGCATACCTCCATTCTGGCACGAGGACGGACTGGAAAACCGGCCCGCCCGCGCCGTCACGGCTTCTTGAGCTGCAGCGTCACGGTGCCCACGTAGAACGGCATCCGCACACGGATCTGCACCGGCAGCTTGCGCTCGTCGTCGGTCAGCCACAGGAAGAGCCTGGCCGGGCGGCGGTACAGAACATTATTGAACAGGAACGCCTCGTAGCGGATGGTCCGGTAGGCGACGCCGGCGATCTTCAGCGTCTCGCGTTCCTGCGCCTCCCCCCGGCCCAGCACGGCCTTCTTCCCATCGCTGACCGGGATCTGCACGGATTGGCCCGGCTCCACGTCCATGGTGCGCAACTCGTACAGCGCTCCGATCACGTCGTGCTCGCAGGGGAGGATCTCGATCTCCTGGCTGAAGGAGGTGTTCCTTACCAGGTCGCGCTCGAGCAGGCTGGCCTTCTTCCGTTCGCCGTCGAAGGTCGCGCGGGTCTCGCGGCGTTTGGATCCCTCGCTGGCCTTCAACAGCGTGCTGGCGACGCACAGCCGGCCGTTGAGGACGCTGTCATACTCGTTGTGGACCTTGTACAGCCGCGAGACCAGGCCCACGGATTCGAGCGACAGGTTGGCAGTCCATCCCCCGGAGGGACCGGCGCTCCAGGTCAGTCGCGCGCTGCCGGCATGCACCAGGCGCCACTCGATGTTGTAGTTGAGAACCTCGCTGGCCGGCACGCGTTTGGCCAGCGCGAGGGCTTCTTCGGACGCCGCCGGCTGGGCAACCGCGCTCCCTACCACCAGGACAGCCACCCCCAGTGGCTTGAGCGGCAGCCTCATGCACTCACCTAGGACTGGCCGCCGGCCTGCTGCCGGGCTTCGCGGTACCGGTCCCGGACTTCCTTGATCTGCCGCGCGTGCGATTCCACGTGCTTGGCGTAGTCTTCCAGCATCCTGGCGACAGTCACGGGGCCAAGCCGGCTGTGTGTTCCGGTGCGCGCGAAGGCCGCCTCCGGAAGCTCTTTGAGCAGTTCGTAGTTCTCCGCGCGCAGACGGCGCAAGGTCTCCAGTGCCTCGGAGGTCTTGCGGCGCGCATAGTTCAAGTTGGCCGCCCAGGCCTCCTGATCGAACCACACCAGCGTGGGATTCTCCTCCGCGATCACGCGCCGGAAGCGGTCGGAAACCACGATCTCAGTATCGGCCAGGTGTGCCACGATTTGCCGCACGCTCCACTTTCCCGGCGCGGGCACGAAATCCAGTTCCGGCCCCGCCGCCCCGGTCAGCACCGCCGCGACCAGTTCGGGCCCCCGGCGGAAGCGCTCCAACAGCTCGGCAAGATCGCTCATGATGCTACTATCATAGCCGAGCGGGCCTGCACGCATGTCCACCACGCCCTTGTTCGACCAGCGCCAGCCTTTCGACCGCCAGCGCCTCGCCGGGGCCTTGAGCCGCCTGGCGGAACGGCAGATTTGGATCGGCACCAGCTCCTGGAAATACGAAGGCTGGATCGGGCAGGTCTACACCCGCGAGCGCTACCTCACGCGCGGCGCCTTCTCCAAGAAGCGGTTCGAGGCGGAGTGCCTGGCCGAATACGCCCAGACCTTCCCCATCGTCTGCGGCGACTTCTCCTTCTACCAGTTCCCGTCCGATCAGTACTGGCGGCGGCTGTTCCAGTCGGCCCCGGAGACGCTGCGCTTCGCCTTCAAAGTGCCGGAACAAATCACCGCCAAGGTGTTCCCGTCGCACGCGCGCTACGGCGCCCACGGCGGGCTGGCCAATCCCTCGTTTCTGGACGCCGCACTCTTCGAGGAACTCTTCCTGGGCCCGCTGCTACCGTATCGCGAGCGCATTGCGACCTTGATCCTGGAGTTCGGCGCGTTTTCCCGGGCGGCCTACCCGGGCGCGCGCGATTTCCTGCGCGACCTCGACCGGTTTCTGGCTGCGATTCCGCGCCAGTTCCGCTACTCGGTCGAGATCCGCAACCCGGAATACCTGGGCGGCGATTATTTTGCATGCCTGCGCAACCACGGCGTGGCGCACGTCTTCAACGCCTGGAGCCGCATGCCGGAACTGGGGGAGCAGCTCCAACTGCCGGACGCCTTCACGGCGGAACACACGGTGTGCCGCGCGCTGCTGCGCCGGGGGCGGAGTTACGAGAACGCCGTAAAGCTCTTCTCGCCGTACGAGGAAATCAAGGACCCCAACCCCGCGGGCCGGCGGGCGCTGCGCGACCTGATCGAGCACTCCCTCAACGACCGCCGCGCCGCCTTCATCTTCGTAAACAACCGCTTCGAAGGCAGCGCCCCGCGCACGATCGAGGCGCTGGCCGACGACTAAGGGATCGTCAGGGAACAACCATTCCAATCTTCGGAGACCGCGAGAACACGCGACGACACTTCGCCGAGTGCATGCAGGCGCTCAGAAAAGTGGACAAAGACACTTTCTGCCGCCGATGAACGCCGATTCACGCAGATAAGAGAATCTTGTAATCTTGTTCTTATCGGCGTTGATCGGCGTTTATCTGCGGCCAGTATTGGAGTGGTTATTCCCCGGCATGTTCTAAGCGATCAGCCGCGCGATGCCGAAGGCCGCCGCCGCGGCCAGCCCTCCGATGACCACCGTCTGCACGCCGCCACGCAACGGGTGGATGCCCGTGAGCCGTCCCTTGCCATAGCCGAACGCGAACAGCGCCACCAGCGTGATCGCGACCGAGATCCAGAGTCCGGATAGCACCCGGTGGACCAGCATATACGGGGAAAGCGGAATCATCCCGCCCACCAGGTAGGAGAGCGCGATAGTGAGCGCGCTGCGCACGGCGCGGCCGGGGTCGGGCGCCTCCAGACCGAGCTCGAAGCGCATCATGAAGTCCACCCAGCGCTGGGGATCGGAGCGGATGGCGGCCACCACCGGCGCGGCCTGCTCCTCGCTGAGCCCGTAGCCGCGGATCACCGCCGCCACTTCCTTCTCCTCCTCTTCGGGGAGCTCCTCGATCTCCCGGTATTCCCGCGCCCGCTCGGCCTGGTAGTGCTCGAAGTCGGTGCGCGCGGCCAGGTATCCGCCCAGTCCCATGGCGATCGATCCGGCGGCAATCTCGGCCAGGCCGGCGATCACCACCAGGCTGGTTTTGTCGACGGCGCCGGATAGCCCGGCGGCCAGCGCGAAGGGGACCGTAAGCCCGTCCGACATCCCGATCACCACGTCGCGAACCGCCGCGGATGCGGTGAAGTGTCGCTCATCGTGCGTTGCAGGAGGCATTTGATTCCAGTGTATCCGTTGGGTGGCGCGGCCTGGCTCGTGGTAAATTAGGTGATTGGGGGCACGTCTCTCGCAGGGTGAACGATGAAGCTCAAGATACGCCTGCGGGTGGGCTCGAGATTCGGAAGCGCTCTGGCCCGCAACCGCGAACTTGCCTCCGTGGCTGCGGCGCTGTTGACGCCCGCGGCGGTCGGGGCGCTGGCTCTGGGCGTGTGGCGGCTGAGCGCCGATCTTAAGTGGGCGGGTGAGTTCGCCATTTCCCGCGGTCTGTTCTCGCACTGGCAAGTGTGGATCGCGGTGTCCGGTTTGCTTCAGACCTGCGCTTCCATCCTGAACCGCTACGGCCGCGGCGGCGGCGTGGCCGTACCCTAGTACTCACCCGGTTCCACGGCCTGAGAATTCTAGCGCGCCGCGCACACTCCCTTAGGTAAAACATGATACTGCTCACTTGCGTTAAGAGGACCAAGTCCGACCCGCGGCTGGGGAGATTCCAGAATGTCTTGCTGGCTGCCCGGAACACCGAGTACTACTCGCCCCGGCTGGCTGCGGCCCACCTGGCTACCGCCGCCGAGGTAGCCGGTTTGCGGGGGATCGAGGAGGGGCTGGCGCGGCTGCCCTGCGTCGACTTGAGCGCCCTGGTCGAACGCCGGGAGAGCTTCCGCAACCGTGCTGTGCCCGAGGCGGCCACGCTGCGAATCGAGCGGCCGGAAGCGGCGCCAAATCGATGGCGGCGCAAGCTCGGTTTCCGCGTGCGCTCGGTGGCCGGCAGATTCGGAGCCTTACAGCGTCTGGCCGCCGGCGTGCGGTCCGGCCAGGTGTCGCTGGCCCGGACGGTGCGGCGCGCGACGGTCCACAGCCGCGTCGATCTGGGGCTGCTGCGGGATGCCGAGCGCGACGCGCTCTGGAGGGACTTCGAAGTCCCCGTCTTCGAGGAAGTGCGCGGCTTGGACGACGAATTGCTGGCCTGGGAGTGCGAAGCGCATTCGGGACTGCACGTGAACGCCGAGTGCGCCGTCGCCGAGACGGCGGGAAACGGCGGCGGGGAGCTGGTGCTGACCTCGCTGGCCGGCCTGCGCTATCCCATGCTGCGGGTGCTCACCGGGTTGATCGTGCGCCAGGCGGAGGGCCTGTGCGAGTGCGGCGAGAAATCCGCCCGCGTGATCTTTCCGCCGACCCTGCGCAAGCCCATGGCCGTGGAACACGCTTCGTTCGGCTTCGGCTCCCAAGGCGCGCTGGCCGGATAGTGGCATCGTTGGCGCCCGGCGCCCTCCCGCGCGCTCTGTAACCTGAAACCAGGCAGGACCCATTGGGAGGTAAGCGAGATCGGTTACGACGGCCGGGGCTGCCTTCGCTACCTCGCCGATGCCACCCCGCAGTGACCGATCACCGCGCCCATGGTGCGTTCGGGAATCAACCCACCGCAAGTGGGACTACTCCGAGCCGTTCGACCGGACCCTGCAAACGACCTAGCTGCGGGCGCGGCACATGAATCCATCGAGTGATCGGTCGGTGCAGCCGTGGGGCGTGAGAGAATGGCTCCATTGGAAGACGAACGCGAGTTTAGAGTACGTTACTATCGCTGGGCTCTGGAGCAGTCCCGGTTAGAAGTGGAGAGAGGATTCCCGCTGTTGCGCGGCATGACGGGCCCGCGTTGCCGCGATATCCTGGAGATCGTCGAACGGGCGGATCCCCGTGAGCGCCAGCGGATCCTGCAAACGCTCACCAAGATGGCGCACCGCGAGGCCCGAGAGGCGCTCGGCGAAGCGGTTTCCCCCGACGAAACGGCCGTCTTCCAGCGTATGATCGATCTGCGCCGGGCGGCGGCGGACCGCCGAAGGCGGAAAGGTGGCTCTGGCCTATTCGCCAGTTTATGGCAGAAACGTATCCCTCGATCGACGATTCGGAACACGATTCAGCCCGTCCTGGGAAGAGCCGTTGAGGTCTACCGCGACAGGCTGTACAGCTTTGAGGCGGTAATCGGACGCTGGTTGATAGTAACCGAGGTCTATATTGAAGACAAGGACCGCGAAATGTGGTATCGGCACATTGTCAGGTCACATGCGGACCGTTCGCAACACCTGATCGGCAACATCTCCATAGCCCTCTGGCTGGGCGTTTCGGGACAAACACGATGGGCAGACCTCCGTGGGGAAAACGTCGTCGCGGCCGCCGAGTCGTTGGCTGCCGTCTGCAGTCGCTTCCTTGAGGCAACTCCCCATCTATTGCCGGAGTAAACTCGTATGAACTGTATGCACGTTGGCGTTTGGCTGCTCGCATCATGTGCCACTGTGGCGATTGCGAGCGGCGACGACAGAGGAGCCACGATGTCGGTCAAGCAACTCGTGAAGCTATACGAACAAGGCTCCGGTGCCGACGACGTTGCCGGCCAGCAGCTCGTGCGAATGGGCAACAAAGCCCGCGACGAGCTGATTAAGATGCTTGACGACCCGAAGGTGTCGAAGGACGATGCTGGGCCGATCGCGATGATCCTGTTCGTCTACTTCAGGTGCGAGGAGTCGATCCGGGCGCTGGATCGCTATGCCGATCGGCAGAACGATCCGAAGTTGCGTGGGCTCATCGATAGCATGAAGAAGATGATGCGAAGCGGCCCTCCGCCCAAGTAGCGACCATTCGCGCATCCGCCACCCGCCGTCGTCCGCGGCGGAGGGCCTGTGCGAGTGCGGCGAGGAATCCGCCCGCGTGATCTTTCCGCCGACCCTGCGCAAGCCCTTGGCCGTGGAACGCGATTCGTTCGGCTTCAGCTCCCAAGGCGCGCTGGCTGGATAGCGCGGTGTCCACGGTTAGTATGAGAGCTTTGAGCGGAGGCGGCACACTGCTTCTTGCCGCCGATGAACGCCGATGAACACCGATAAGAAAATGAGTAAGGAATCCTTTTATCTGCGTTTATCTGCGTTCATCTGCGGCTCAAGATGGTACTAGCGAATTCGCGCCGGGCGATGGCGCGGTTGCCCGGAGGGCGCATTTGCGTCAAGATGTATTCCAATGCAGCCTCGAGCGCCTCTGATCTTTCTCGCCGTTCTGTTGGCCGCCCTCGTTCCCCTCTTGTTTCTGATGGCGTCTCCGTTCGTCACCTCGTTCATTCTGGCGGCGGTGATCGCCATCGTGATGCATCCGGTGAAGGAGTGGCTCAGCCTGCGCCTCGGCCGGCCCGGCCTCGCGACATTTCTGACCACGTTCGTGACCGTGTCCCTGCTGGGAGTCCTGCTCGCGTTGGCCGGCTTCAAGCTCACCCGTGAATTGACGGCCGCCTACAACGAGCTCAGCCAGCGATCCCTGGAGCAGGGCGGCTGGCCGGCGCTGGTCGCCGGTACCACCGACCGCGTCGCCGGCGCTTTGGCTACCCGGCTGCCCATCGACAAAGAAGCCATTCGGATGGAGCTCATCGACCGCATGAAGGCGGCCAGCGGCTATCTGCTCGGCAAGGCCGGCGCCGCCGTGGGCGGGGTAACAACCGCAGTCGTAACGTTCCTCTTAGTGACCATCTTCCTCTTTTTCCTGCTGCGCTACGGAGAAGACTGGGCGGTTCGGCTGGCCGCCCTCACGCCGCTCGATGCTCGCACCACCACCAGCCTTCTTCGGACAATTCACGATTCGGTGGTCGGGAACGTGATCGGGGTGCTCGCCTCCGCCGTGGGGCATGGCCTGCTGCTGATCCTGTTATTCTGGCTGTTCGGCGTTCGGTCTCCCGTGCTCTGGGGCGCGCTGGGCGGGTTGGCTTCCGTCATTCCGGTGGTCGGCGCCGCACTGGTCTGGGCGCCGGTGGCGATCGCCTTCCTCTTGATGGGCGCCTACTGGAAGGCGCTGGCTCTAAGTCTCGCGTGCCTCTTACTGTTGGGATCCGTGGAGCACGGGCTGCGGCCCTTCCTGGTCGGCACGCGCGCCAAGCAGCACCCCATGCTCATTGCCCTGGCGGCCATCGGGGGAGCGTATGCCTTCGGCGCCGTGGGGATTCTCCTGGGCCCTCTGGTGGTCTCGCTGGCCGCCGCTTTGCTCAAGGAGATTCAGCAGCTGACCTCGCCGACGGCTTAGCGCACCGCCGGTTTCAGCACGAAGGCGACGCTCATCTCGTCGCGCGTGCCGATCGTCCCGAGCGCGGCGCTGGGCGGTTTCATTCCCCAGTCGGTCATCTTCAGCTTGGCGCTGCCTTGGATCGAGAGGTCCGCTCCGAGCGTTACCTGTACGCTGACGGGCTTCGAGACGCCGGCCATGCCGAGCGTGCCCTGGACCTCGAACTGGCCCACTCCAGCCGGCGCGATGCGGGTCGAAGTGAACTCCAGCTCCGGGTAACGGTCCGCGTGCAGCATCTGGGTCAGCGCGAACTTGACAATCTTCGCGCGATCCTTCTCGCTGACCCAGGTGTCGTGGAGCGCGATGCTCGCGGCCTCCACGGTGAAGCGCACCTGGGAGTTCTGCGGCGCCTCCGCATCGTAAACGAGCGAGCCTTGGTAGCGCTCGAACGTGAACGAGTGCTTGCGGCCGTTCCACAGCCCGCTTTTATACACTTCGAGCGACAGCCGGTTTCCGGCGGCCGGTCCGATCTGATACGGCACAGTGCCCGCCAGCAGCGCCATAACCAACCCTCTCCACATACTGGAGTGGATGCGGGCGCGCCAGCTAAGTTGCCGGTTTCTGATAGGATGGAACTCTGCGGATCGGGATACACACCTCCATTGCGGGATCGCTCGAAAAGGCCGCTCTGACGGCCGCCGGGCTGGGCGCCAACACATTTCAGATTTTCTCCGCCAGTCCCAGAATGTGGCGCGCGAACGATCCCGATCCGGATCAGATTCGGAAGCTCCGGGCGGCGCGCGAGCGTTACGATCTGACGCCGCTGGCGATTCACGATAGCTACCTGATCAACTTGGCGGCGGCTGACCCGGCAATGCGCGAGCGGTCGATTGAAGCGTTTCGCGGGGAGGTGCGGCGCGCGATGGCGATCGGCGCGGAGTACCTGGTGGCGCACCCCGGCAGTTACGGCGGCCAGGACGCCGAGGGCAGCGTGCGCACGCTGGCGGAATCGCTGCGGGCGGCGATCCACGGCCTGAAGGTAAAGCACCTGATGGTGCTTTTCGAGAACACGGCGGGCCGGGGAACGATGCTGGGCGGCTGCTTCGAGGAACTGCGGATGATTCGGGAAGCGGTGGCCGGCGACGTTCCGGCCGGCTTCTGCCTGGACACCGCGCACTGCCTGGCGGCGGGCTACGATGTGGCCAGCGCCGAGGGGCTGCGCTCGACCGTTGGTGACGCCGGGCGGATTCTGGGCCTGGACCATGTGCGGCTGATCCACGCCAACGATTCCAAAGCGCCGCTCGGCTCGCGCCTCGACCGTCACGAGCACATCGGGAAGGGATTCATCGGCGAGGAGGGATTCCGCCGCATCCTGGCGCACCCGAAACTGCGTGCGAAGCCGTTCATTTTGGAGACACCGCAAGACCGGGAGGGCGACGACCGGCGCGATGTGGAGACCTTGAAAAGACTATGCCGGAAAAGACCTACGACCACCAAGCGATCGAATTGAAGTGGCTGGAGCGCTGGCAGCGGGCGCCGCTGTACAAGGCGGAGGAGAACTCTGCCAAGCCCAAGTACTACGTGCTGGAGATGCTGCCCTACCCGAGCGGCACGTTGCACATGGGGCACCTGCGGAACTACACCATCGGCGACGCGCTGGCGCGCTTCAAGTGGATGCGGGGTTTCAACGTGCTGCACCCCATGGGTTGGGACGCGTTCGGCCTTCCGGCGGAGAACGCCGCCATCAAGCGCGGCCTGCACCCCCGCGAGTGGACCCGCGCCAACATCGCCGAGATGAAGAAGACGCACCACCGCTACGCCTTCAGCTACGACTGGGATTGCGAGGTCTCCACCTGCGAGCCCGAATACTATCGGTGGAATCAGTGGTTCTTTCTGAAGATGCTGGAGCGCGGCCTGGCCTACCGCAAGAAGTCGCGCGTGAACTGGTGCCGCGAGTGCGCCACCGTGCTGGCCAACGAGCAGGTGGTGGAGGGCTGTTGCTGGCGGCATGAAAGCACGCCGGTGGAGCAGCGCGAACTGGAACAGTGGTTCTTCAAGATCACCGCCTACGCCGACGAGATGCTCGCGGATATCGACCGGCTGGTGGGCGGCTGGCCGGAGCGCGTGCTGGAGATGCAGCGCAACTGGATCGGCCGCTCGGAAGGCGCGGAAGTGGATTTCCATCTCGAGGCCACCGGAGAGCCGGTGCGGGTCTTCACCACGCGCGTGGATACCATCTACGGGGCCACTTGTGTGATCCTGGCGCCGGCGCATCCGCTGACCGCCGGCCTCGTGGCGCCCGCGGAGCAAGCGCGAGTGAAAGCCATGATCGACGCCCAGCGGCACAAGGACCTGGGCGATTTGGAGAAGGAAGGCTTCTTCACCGGCCACTACGCCGTCAACCCCTATAACCGGCAGCGCATCCCGGTCTGGGTGGGCAACTTCGTGCTGCTCGAATACGGGACCGGGGCGATTATGGCCGTGCCCGCGCACGACCAGCGCGATTTCGAGTTCTGCCGCAAGTACGGCATTCCGGTCTGGCCCGTGATCCGGCCTGTGGACGGAACCATCGCCGAGGAATCCTCCATGCAGGACGCATTCTGCGAGGATGGCGTCCTGGAGAACTCCGGCGAGTTCTCGGGGCTCGAGAGCGCGGAGGCGCGGCGCCGTATGTCCGCCCGGGCCGAGGCGGAGGGATTTGGGAAAGCCGCCATCACCTACCGGTTGCGCGATTGGGGAGTCTCGAGGCAGCGCTATTGGGGCACGCCCATCCCGGTGGTTCACTGCGCGGGCTGCGGCGTGGTCCCGGTGCCCGAGGACCAGTTGCCGGTGGTGCTGCCTTTGAACGTCACCATCACCGGCGCCGGGCGTTCTCCGCTGGAGGGCGTGCCCGAATTCATGAGCGCCAAGTGCCCGCGTTGCGGGGCGGAGGCGCGCCGCGAGAGCGACACCATGGACACTTTCGTGGACTCCTCGTGGTATTTCTACCGCTACTGCGACGCCCACAACAGCCATGCGCCGTTCGATTCCGCCAAGGTCGGCTACTGGTTTCCCATCGACCAGTACATCGGCGGCGTGGAGCACGCCATCCTGCACCTGATCTATTCGCGCTTCTTTACGCGCGTGATGCGCGACCTCGGCCTGATCGCCAATTCCGAGCCCACCACGCGGCTGTTCACGCAGGGCATGGTATACAAAGACGGCGCGAAGATGTCCAAGAACAAGGGCAACGTGGTGGGCGCCGACGACATGGCCAACCAGTACGGCGCCGATACCGGCCGCCTGTTCGTGCTCTTCGCCGCCCCGCCCGAGAAGGACCTGGAATGGCAGGAAGCGGGCGTGGACGGCATGTACCGCTTTATCGGCCGCGTGTACCGCTTCGCCACCCGCAACGCCGAGCGGGCGCGCTCCGGCGGCGAGCGCACCGACGCCGACGTGAAGGCGCTCCGCAAGCTTCACCAGACCGTGCAGAAAGTCACCGAGGACTTCGAGTCGCGCTGGCACTTCAATACCTCGATCGCGGCGGTGATGGAGCTGGTGAACCAATTGCACGCGCTGGAGCCGCAGCTATCCGGAGGCGCCCTCGCCGAAATCCTCGAGAAGATCGTGCTGCTGCTCGCGCCTTTCGTGCCCTACGTGGCCCAGGAGCTGTGGGAAGAGCTGGGCGGCCAGGGGCAAGTATTCCGCCAGCCGTGGCCGGGCTACGATCCGGAGCTGGCGCGCGAGCCGGAGGCCGAGATCCCGGTGCAGGTGAACGGCAAGCTGCGCGGCCGCATCTATGCCCCCTTCGGCGCGCCCAAGGAGGAGCTCGAACGGCGCGCCCTGGCCGACGAGAAGGTGCAAGCGTTCGTCGCGGGCAAGCAGATTCTGAGGATTGTCGTGGTGCCCGACAAGCTGGTGAATGTGGTGGTGAAATCGTAGCCGTGGAAAGGCCCACGCTCGACAAGTTCCCGCAGCGCGTGCTCGCGCAGATCGACATACAGACGGCGTTCATCGTTTCGCGCCTGATCGTCGCCGCCGAAAGGCTGGAAGTTTTTCGCGCCTTGCACGGAAAGCGCCTCACCGCGGACGCCATCGGAAGGTCGCTGGGCATTCACCCGCGCTATTTGCAGCCTTTCCTGAATTCGCTGGTTTCGCTCGGGCTGCTCCGCAAACAGGGCGACGCTTACTCGAACACGCCGTTCGCCGAGAAGTACTTCGTCAAGCAGCGCTCCATCCACTGGACCCGCCAGTTCTCGAATGAGTGCGTGGAGAGCTTCGCCGCGCTCACCGTGCTGGAAGAGGTTTTGACGTCGGGAAGGTCTCATCGGGCGATCCTGGGGCTGAAGGAGCCGGGCTACGTCGAGCGCATGCAACGGGACCCCTGCGAGGCCGAAGACTTCACCCAGATGCTGTTCCACCTGCACCAGGGCGACGCCCAGGCCCTGGCGGACTGCCTCGACCTGTCCGCCCACCGCGCCGTTCTGGATGTGGGCGGCGGCTCGGGCGTCATGTCCATCGTCCTGGCGAAGAAGAACCCGCACCTGCGCGCCTGCATTCTGGATATCGCGCCGGTCTGCGCTGTTGCCGCCCGGAATGTGCGCCGCGCGCGGCTTTCCCGGCGCGTCACCACGCTGGCCGGGGACATCCGGAAGGCCTTGCCCGCGGGTTACGACGCCGTTCTGCTCTGCGACGTCGGCGTCGTGCCGACCCAGCTTCTGAAGAACGCCTGGCGATGCCTGCCGCCGGGCGGAGTTCTGATCCTGGTGGACCGTTATTTGTCCGACGACGGAACCCGGCCATTGGACCGCCTGGTCGCGCATTTCACCGGCGCCTCCTTCGGCCTCGCCACGCGTAGCGACATGGTGCAGGCGCTCAAGTCCTGCGGCTTCCGGGCGGTCAAGGCGCGGAACTTCTACCAGGACGTGTGGTGCATCACCGGCGCCAAGCCGCGCGCTTAGCCAACTGCCGGACGCCTCCGCGCGGACCGGGCTCCGGCGCGTAGGACGGGAAGCGCTCGGCATGGAGATGCCCGATTCATGCAGTTGCGTGGCAACCGACCCGAGGACTACAATGCCTTGAACATTATGCCTACCAGAACCGCTCTACTGACGGTGGCGGCAATGCTCATGGCGATAGGCGCGAATGCGCAGAGTTACCCGATGGCGGGCGGAAGCACGATCATGTTCACCGGGAACTGGCCTGCCGGAGAGCTTCAGACCGTGCTGGCGGCAGCTCGGCAACTCTGGCCGGCGATGCAGACGGTGGCGCAAGCAACGGGGTCGCAGTGGAGCGTGGCTTACCAGGCCCAGACGGTGTCGAGCGACCCGTGCACGAACACGTCGTCGTTGAACGGCCAGCTCGATCTGCCGGGCGTGGCGCACCAAATGAGTCTGGCGATGTTTACGGCGTGCCCTTTCGCGACCGCGGACCTGGCGGGCGGCTACACGGAAGGGCAGGCGCTGGCGAAAGCGTTCCTGGCGCTCCGGGCGCTGGCGCGGACAAACGCGGCGGGAGTCGAGCCGGCGACCGCGCTGGCGGCGATGCCGGGCAACCTCGGCCAGCGGTATTTCGCGGCGGGCGGCGGGTCGAGTTTCGCGGACAATGGAGGAAACGGCGCGGCGATCGCCGCGGTGTTCGAGTTGTTCGCCGCGAAGCTGGGCGGGAATACGCCGACGCTGGCGCCTTTGGACGCCGCGTGGGCGCAAGTGTCGATCCCCTCCAGTTTCACGGGGCCGGCGGATCAATTCATGCCGCGGTTCCTTTCGGCCGCGGACACGGCGGTGGGAAAGATCGCCGGCAGAAATCCATCGACGTGGCTCCAGAACGTGCCCGCGGCTTTCAGCCTGGATTCGCAACAACGCGCGGCGCTGGGCTTTCCCGCCGCCGGCGATTCGACCGATGGCGTTTGGATGGAGGCTTACTGGATGGGCACGATCTCCGGCTGGAACCAGTCCCAGACGGTTGTGAATCCGGCCACGGCGCAAGTGCTCTTGAAGCAGCGTCAAGGCGGAGTAACCAGTTGGAGCGAAACGCAAACGGCGAAGCTGCGCATACTCGATACGGCCGGCGCCACGGAACTGTATTCGAGCAACCTGGCAATCTCCTCGGGGACCGGAACGCTCTCCATACCGGCAACGGCGATAGCGGGCCTGGCGGATGGCGCATACCCGGTTGAAACCTGCATCCTGAAGGACGATGGGAAAACCTGCGACCCCCAATGGGATCAGTTCCAGCACATACTGATCGATCAAAGCGGCTGGACGGCGGGCAAGCTGGTGGTGATTACGAACGGCCCGGGATATTCGACCTTGAACCAAGCGGCGCTCAGCCTCGCCGCGGGCCAAACGTACAGCCTGACGGCGCGACCGGGAGCGGTGGCGATCGGCGGGCTGCCCGCGTCCTACGCGGAAGTGGCGCTGAGCGACGGCTCCTCGACCCGGCAGTTCCCATGGGTACCCGATGTGCCGGGCGGCAATCTATGGACGTGGACGCCGTTCGAGGATCCCAACGCGCTGTCGATTCTGGATGCGGCCACGTTCCAGCCCAGCCTGCTGGGGTCCGGTTACCAGGTTTCCCCGAACGCGTGGTACGCGCTGGCCACGGCGGGAGCAACGCCGGGCGAGCAGGATTACGCGGCGCCGGGCGGCAATGGCGCTTTCCCCACGCAGGCGTGCGGCGACGAGTACGGCGACACGACGGTCGTGTTTTCGTCCAACGGCCAGACGTGGAACGCGGCGACCAACTATTGTTCGTGGGGACAGATCAACATACTGACTCCTTCGACGCTGCCCGCCGGAGCGGCAGTTTCCGTGCAAGTTTACCGAAACGGCACGGCCTCGAACGTATTGCAGGCGGTGGTGTCGGCCGCCGAGCCGTCCGTGTTCGTCGCGGACGCGAACCAGCAACTGGGCGCGGTGGTCTTCGCGGTGGGTGCGCAGGCGGGAAGTCTGGCGACCGCCGCGCTGCCAGCTCACGTCGGGGACGCGCTCTCGATATACTACACGGGCTGCGGACCGCTCTCGGAAGCGCTGCCGCCGGGACAGCCGGCTCCGACGGATCATCTGATCTACGCGACGCTTCAGGCTGCCGTCACGGTGGGAGACGCGTCGGCGCAGATTCTGTTCAACGGGCTCACGCCCGGCGCTTCGGGATTGTGCCAACTCAATTTCATCGTGCCCGCGCCGGTGAGCGGGACAACTTCGCCGGCCACCACAACTATGACGAGCGCGCTGCTGCTGAGCGTGGGCGCGCAGAACGCCAACGGACTGGTCTTGCCGGTTGTCTTCGAGCCAAACGGATCGTACCTGGGCAACATGAACGCCGCGGTTACGGTGATTCAATACGGCGACTATCAGTGCCCGTACTGCGACGCCTTCTTCCGGCAAACATGGCCGCAGTTGAAGGCGGAGTATGTGGACACAGGCAAGATCCGGTTTCTCTTCCAGGACATGGCTTTCCTGGGAGCGGACTCGACGACCTCGGCGGAGGCGGCGCATTGCGCGGGCGACCAATATCGATTCTGGCAGTACCACGACCTCCAGTACCTCAACCAAGGCGGCGAAAACAGCGGCTGGGCCTCGCCGGATCGTCAGAAACAGTTTGCCGCGCAAATGGGCATGAATACCGATCAGTTCAATCAATGCCTGGACAGCCAGAAGTACGCCCAGGAGGTCCAGAACGAAATGGCAACGGGCCAGAGCCTGGGAGTGACATCGGTGCCGACGTTTCTGGTGAATGGGACGAAAATCGTGGGCGCTCAGCCGATCGGGAGTTTCGAGACGGTAATCGGCGCGGCTCTGAATCCGTAGGTGAGTGGCGGAAAGGGCGTCTCATATGCTGGACCGCCGCCCGTCTGCAACTTCCCGCGCTTCGCAGCATCCAAACTGTTAACAGCCGCGCTTCTCAGGCGTGCTAGCGTAGTAGTAGGGGGTTCCGGCCAGGGACGGGTTTATGCCATCGGAGATTGCCATTCGTGCCGTCAACCTGACGAAACGGTTCCGGTCCGGATCGAGCGACCTGGTAGTCTTCGAAGGGCTGAACCTGGAGGTCCAGCAGGGCGAACAACTGGCGCTGGTGGGCGAATCGGGCGCCGGCAAGTCCACGCTGCTGCACCTGCTGGGCGCCCTCGACAGGCCCACCGAGGGTACTATCCACTTCGGAGACAAGGAGTTAACCTCGTTGCCCGATGCCGAGCTGGCCAGCTTCCGCAATCGGGAACTGGGTTTCGTGTGGCAGATTCACTACCTGCTGCCGGAGTTCACGGCGCTGGAAAACGTGATGATGCCGTTGCTGATTCGCGGGGTTTCCCATGCCCAGGCCGCGCCCCCCGCGCTGGCCCGGCTCGAGGAAGTGGGGCTGGCCAACCGGACCTCCCACCGCAGCGGGGAATTGTCCGGAGGAGAGCAGCAGCGCGTGGTGCTGGCGCGGGCGCTGGTGGGCGATCCGAAGTTCCTGCTGGCCGACGAACCCACCGGCAACCTGGATTTCCGGAACGGCGACATGATTATGGGACTGCTGGCCGAACTGCACCGTTCCCATCGGCTCACTTCCATTTACGTCACGCATAATCTCAGCTTCGCGAAGCGCTGCGATCGGATCTTGAAACTCGAAGGCGGGTCCTTGCTGGAAGCCATGCCAGCCGGGGAATCCGCCAGTCTCCAAGGCGGTAACAGCTATGTTTGAACGATACACGGAAAAAGCCCGGCGGGTGATTTTCTTCGCGCGCTACGAGGCCAGCCAGTTCGGGAGCCCCTACATCGAGACCGAGCACCTGCTGCTGGGGTTATTGCGCGAAGACAAAGCCCTCGCCAACCGTTTCCTGCGCAGCGCCGCGCACCTGGAGTCGATCCGCAAGCAGATCGAATCGCACACCACGGTGCGCGAGAAGGTCTCCACCTCGGTGGACCTGCCGCTCAGCTCCGAGTGCAAGCGCGTGCTGGCCTACGGGGCCGAGGAAGCCGAGCGGCTCAGCCATAAGCACATCGGAACCGAACACCTGCTGTTGGGCCTGCTGCGCGAGGAGAAGTGCTTCGCCGCCGAGATCCTGCACGAGCGCGGCCTGCGGCTGTCGCAGGTGCGCGAGGAGATTTCCCGGACCTCTTCCGAGAAGGTTTCCTCCAGCCGCCCCAAGGAAAGCTCGCTGCTCACCGAGTTCAGCCGCGACCTCACGCAGTCGGCTCTGGATGGCACGCTCGATCCGCTCATCGGGCGCGACTACGAACTGGAGCGCGTGGTGCAGATCTTGTGCCGCCGCACCAAGAACAACCCGGTGCTGATTGGCGAGCCGGGCGTGGGCAAGACCGCCATTGTAGAAGGCATGGCCCAGCGCATCGCCGACGGCGACGTGCCGTCCTTCCTCACCGACAAGCGCATCCTGGCGCTGGATCTGTCATTGATCGTGGCCGGAACCAAGTACCGCGGCCAGTTCGAAGAGCGGCTCAAGACCATCATGAAGGAGCTGATGGAGAACCAGAACTCCATCATCTTCATCGACGAGCTGCACACGCTGGTGGGGGCCGGCTCGGCGGAAGGCTCCCTCGACGCGGCCAACATCCTCAAGCCCGCCCTGTCCCGCGGCGAGATCCAGTGCATTGGCGCGACCACGCCGGCCGAGTACCGCAAGTCCATCGAAAAGGACCGCTCGCTAGAGCGCCGCTTTCAAGCCGTGAAGGTGCCGCCGCCCAACGAGGCCGACGCCATCAAGATCCTGTTCGGCATCAAGGAGCGCTACGAGAAGTTTCACGCAGTGGCTTACAACGACGACGCCATCGAGGCCGCGGTCTTCACCTCGACCCGTTTCATCCCCGACCGCTTCCTGCCCGACAAGGCCATCGACCTGATCGACGAAGCCGGCGCCCGGGTCAAGCTCCGCCAGACCACGCTGCCCAGCGAAGTGGCCGAGATCCAGAAACGGATCAAGTTCATCGTCCACCGTATGGAGAGCGCCATCGCCAACCACGAGTTCGAGAAGGCCCGCTTTTACTCCGACGAGGAGCGCAAGGAGCGGGAGAACCTCCGCCAGTTGCGGGAGCGCTACAACCTGGACGACACCTCCACCGGCGTTGTCACCAAGGACGACATCGAGGACGTGGTGGCCCGCTGGACCGGCGTGCCCATGACCGCCATCAAGGAGGAGGAGGTCGCCAAGCTGCTGCGCATCGAAGAGGAGCTGCACAAGCGCATCGTCAGCCAGGAAAGGGCCATCAGCGCGCTAGCCCGCGCCATACGCCGCTCGCGCGCGGGGCTGAAGTCGCCCAAGCGCCCGGCCGGATCGTTCCTGTTCCTGGGACCCACCGGCGTGGGCAAAACCGAGGTCGCCCGCGCGCTCGCCGACTTCCTCTTCGGCAGCGAAAAGTCGCTGGTTCGCTTCGACATGTCCGAGTTCATGGAGAAGCACTCGGTCTCCAAGCTGATCGGCTCCCCTCCCGGCTACGTGGGCTACGAAGAGGGCGGCCAGTTGACCGAGCGCGTGAAGCGGCAGCCCTACTCCGTGATCCTGCTCGACGAGATGGAGAAGGCGCACCCGGACGTCTACAACATCCTGCTGCAAGTCTTCGAGGACGGCCAGTTGACCGACGGCATCGGCAACACCGTGGATTTCAAGAACACCATCATCATCATGACCTCGAATCTGGGGGCGCGGTTCCTGGAGAAGAAGTCCGGCATGGGCTTCTCCGCCCCGGTCGGCTCGGGAATCGATCAGAAGGTCGAGGATATGGTGATGAGCGAGGTGAAGCGGGCATTCAATCCCGAGTTCCTCAACCGCCTGGACGAGGTGATCCTGTTCCAGTCGCTCACCGACGAGGACCTGATCCAGATCATCGGGCTGCTGGTGGGCCAGATCAACCAGAACCTGGTGGCCAAGCAGATTACCATCCACCTGATGGAGGACGCGGCCAAATACATCCTCGAGAAGACCTGCAACGACCGCAGCTTCGGCGCCCGGCCGCTGCGCCGCGCCTTGCAGAAGTACATCGAGGACCCGCTCTCGGAAGCGCTCATCCAGGGCTCGCTGCCGCGCCCGGCGCAGTTCGAGATCTACCTCGGCGACTCCGGCATTTACTGCCGCCAGGTGAAGGAAAGCAAGGAAGGCGAAGAAGTCACCGTCGGCGCCGAGGGCGAACCCGCCGCCGGCACGCCGCTGTACATGTTCTGAGGTAGCGCCGATGGCCGGCTATCAACTCGACGCCGAGCGCTTGGGGTTCGACCCGGACCCCCAGCGTCCCCCGGTTGGCAGACAGCGTCTGGAATCCCGCTTCAACGTGGCTAGGTTTGTGTTGTTTTGTCTGGGCCTGATCGCTTTGATGGCCGGCCTGGTGGTGTCGAAGTTAGCGCGAGAGGAGCCCCAGCGTCCCGCGCCGGCCGGCGCTGGGCTGCAACTCAAGGTGGAACACAGAGTGGAACGCAACGCCGACCTGTTTGTGTTGACGTGGAACAAGGAATCCGACGCCGTGCGGAACGCGCAACGAGCCACCCTCACCATCACCGAAGGGGACCACACCGAAGACGTGGACCTGGACCTGGGCACATTGCGAGGCGGCTCGGCAGTCTACACGCCGCTCGCCACTAACGTTGCTTTCCGGCTGACAGTGGTCTCCCAGACGGGCGAGACCATGTCCGAGTCGGTCCGCATCGTGCTGGAGCACTTGACTTCGCACTTACCACCTGTACCAACTCTCTAACCCCTCACATCCCGATCTCGCGCAGGATCCGGTCGGCGTGGAAGACGTTGCGCAGGGCCTCGACGATCGCTTGGCTGGCCACGTGGACCGAGCGCGCTTGCGCCTCGGTGTACACGAAGCGGTTGGGCAGGCCCTCCATGTTCCCGTCGAAGAGGATGCCCACAATCTCGCCCTTGCCATCCACGGTGGGGCTGCCGGAGTTGCCGCCGTGCGTGTCGGCGGTGGAGACGAAGTCGAACGGAGTCGCCAGATTCAACGCGGATTTCGCCTTCAGCCAGCGCTCCGGCAACCGGTAAGGATCCTGCCCCGTGGCCCGGCGGTAGAGCCCCGCGAAGTCGGTGGTATAGGGAACCGCGGCGCCCGCCAGGTTGCGGTATCCCGCGACGCGGGCAAAGGTGATCCGCAGCGTGAACGTGGCGTCCGGGTATTCGCCGGCCCCGTACGCCGCGAAGCGGGCTTGCGCGATCTTGCCAGCGCTCGAGAGCAGCACCGCCTCGACGCGGTCTTCGTATTGCTTCCGCAGCCGGCGCGCCGGTTCGTCCAGGATCTTGGCCAGGCGGATCATGCCATCCTCGGAAGCTGCGACCGCCTTGGGGTCCTGGGCCAGCCGCTTGCGCTCCGCGACATCCACCAGCTTGCTCGCATTGACGTAGCCCGCGGCGGCCTGCTCGGGCGTCTGCCCATTGAGGATCGCTTTCACGGTGGCATCCTCCGCGCCCAGCTCCTGCCGCAGAAAACCGAAATAGTTGGCCAGCACGGCAATCTCCTGGGAGGGCGTAATGGGCTCCGGCGAATACATCGCCTGTTCGAGCGCAGGCAGGCGGGCCTCCGCGAACTCGCGCAATCGCTGCTCGTTCGGCTTACCGGTCTCCTGGGAGTAGCGCACCACGTCGCGGGCAATCTGGAACAGGTCGGATCCGAAGGGCGCGCTCCTCTCCAGCAGGAACATCGGTTCGTAGAAGCTGCGATAGACTTGGTACGCCTCGGCCACCTCCGGCCAGACGCCGCCGAATTCCTTCTGCTTCCGCGGGTCCCGTGCGATGGCCTCCCGCAGGCTGGTCTCTTGCTTCCTTTTCTCGGCCATCAGCGCGGCATCGCGCAGCCCCCTGAGGAACCCCGCATAGGCCTTGAAACTGTTCTGGGCCGAGAACAGGTTGTCGCGCGCCACGCGCCGGTTCTCCGCGCTCTGCCCGCTATAGGTTTCCAGGGCCCAGATTTGCCCGGCCATGCGGGCTTCTATCAGCGGGTAGGCGACGTCCCGGAAGAACTCCAGTCCCGCCATCGTTGTGAGGCGATCGGTCGAGCCGGGGTGCCCGGTGACGAAGACCAGTTCCCCGTCTTTGACGCCCTCCCGGCTCCAGCGCAGGTAGTCCTTGACTTCCACCGGCTGGCCGTTTTCATAAGCCCGGAACAGGGAGAAGTCCAGGTCGTAGCGCGGATACTCGAAGTTGTCCGGATCCCCGCCGAACATGGCGATGTCCACCTCCGGGGCGAACACCAGCCGGATATCGGTGTACTTCTTGTATCGGTAGAGGTCGTACTCGCCGCCCGAGTACAGCGTCACCACGTCGCAGCGGTTCCCGGTCTTGGCGGCGCACTCCTTCTCCAGGCGCGCCATGGCGCCCTTGCGCTGCTGGTTGGCCTCGGCCGAGGTTGCGCCAGCCTGCACCGCCGAGTTCACCTGCCCGGTCACGTCTTCCACGCCCAGCAGGACGTTCACCTCCAGGTCGGGGCACTTCTGTTCGTCCGCTTCCGAGAGCGCGAAAAAGCCCTGGGCCATGTAATCGTGCTCGGCCGTACTGAGCTTCTGAATGCAATCCGCGCCCACGTGATGATTGGTGAACAGCAAGCCGTGGGGCGAGACGAACGAACCCGACCCGCCGTTGTTGAAGCGCACCGAAGCCAGGCGCAAGTGATCCAGGAACGCGTCCGTGACCTGGTAGCCGTACCGTTTGGCGACCATCTCTTTCGGGAACTTGTTGAACAGCCACATGCCCTCGTCGGCCCACAGGCAGACGGCGGCGACGGCGGCGATCGGAAGGATTCGGAGTCTCATAAATCCACTCTAGCGCCATGGGCGGAGCCCTGGCGGCCGGTCTGGTTCCTGTTACACTCGCGGTTGTGAAGACCATCATCGAGCCCTTCCGCATCAAGAGCGTCGAACCGCTGCGGCAGACCACCCCTCAGGAGCGCGAGCGGTTCCTGGAGGAGGCCGGCTACAACCTCTTCCTGATCGATGCGCGCAACATCCTCATCGATCTGCTGACGGATTCGGGCACCAGCGCCATGTCCACCGAACAGTGGGCCGCCATGATGCGAGGGGACGAATCCTACGCCGGCAGCGAGAGTTTCGGCCGGCTGAAGCGGGCGGTCCAGGACCTCACCGGGTTCCGCCACGTCATTCCCACCCACCAGGGGCGGGCGGCCGAGCGCATCCTGTTCACCGTGATGTGCGCTCCCGGCCAGGTGGTCCCCAACAACACCCACTTCGATACCACGCGGGCCAACATCGAGTTCCGCGGCGCGCGCGCGGCCGACTTGCTTTGCCCCGAGGCCGCCGACACGCAGGCCCGGCTGCCCTTCAAGGGGAACATGGACGTTGCCGCGCTGGAACGGCTCATCCAAGCCGAGGGCGCCGGCCGCATCCCGCTAGTCATGCTCACCGTCACCAACAACTCCGGCGGCGGCCAGCCGGTTTCGCTCGCCAACATCGCCGAGGTCAAAGCCGCCGCTTCGCGGCACGGCATCCTGCTGTATCTCGACGCTTGCCGGTTCGCCGAGAACGCCTGGTTCATCCAGCAGCGCGAGCACGGATACGCCGACTGGACGCCGAAACAGATCGCCCAGAAGATGTTCTCGCTCGCCGACGGCTGCACCTTCTCCGCCAAGAAGGACGCCTTCGCCAATATCGGCGGAATGCTCTGCACCAACGACGACCGCCTGGCCGAGCAGGAGAAGGACCTGCTCATTCTCACCGAAGGCTTCCCCACCTACGGAGGCCTCGCGGGCCGCGACCTGGAAGCCATCGCGGTGGGCCTGGCGGAGGTGCTGGACCCGGACTACCTGCGCTACCGCGTGGCCTCGACCGGCTACCTGGGCGACCACATTTCCAGCCACGGCGTGCCCATCGTCCAGCCGCCCGGCGGGCACGCCATCTACATCGACGCCGGGCGCATGCTGCCGCACATTCCGCGCCGCCAGTTCCCCGGGCAGGCGCTGGCGGTCGAGCTGTACCGCCATGCCGGGATTCGCTCGGTGGAGATCGGCTCGGTGATGTTCGGCGAGCAAGCCCCGCACGAACTGCTGCGGCTGGCCATCCCCAGGCGGGCCTACACCCAGAGCCACATCGACTACGTGGTGGAAGCCATTCTCGAAGTGAACGAGACGCGCGGCCAGCTCCGCGGCCTGGAGATCGTTTCCCAGCCGCAATTCCTGCGCCACTTCAGCGCCCGCTTCCGGCCGCTGTGAGGTCGATTGGGATGCAGGTACGTCGCGAGGTATCCTGGAGTGGGGTCGTCTTTACAGTGTCCGAGGAAGTTAAACCATCGAGGCTGGACAAACTGAGCGGGCAAACCGTAATTGCTCCCCAAACCGACCTGGAACAGGCTAGCCGGCGCTTGCTCGAGGAGATGGAATCCGAGTGGGAGCGGGACTGGTCCGAACTGCGTCCTGCCAGCAAGATACCCAGGTGACGAACTGGCTCTGCAAGAGCTCCGCGCCGCTGGCGACCTCGGACGCCCGAATCCACGAGCACTACCCCCAGGCGATCTGGTAGCTCACGGGCTGGGCGTTCGCTTCGGCCTGCTGCGGCTGGAGCCGGCCCAGCGCAGGATGGTGCGGCGCAATTCCTCCATCTGGATGGGTTTGGTGAGGTAGTCGTCCATACCGGCGGCCAGGCATTCCTCGCGATCGCCCGCCATGGCGCGGGCGGTCATGGCGACGATGGGCAGACGCGCGCCGTTCCGTTCCCGGCCGCGAATCTCCGCCGTGGCCGCGAACCCGTCCATTTCGGGCATGTGCACGTCCATCAGCACCACGTCGTATTTGCCGCTCTTTACGGCGTCGGCAGCCTGCCGGCCATCCGCAACCGCATCCGCCCGGAAACCGGATTTCTGCAGCATGCGCAGCGCGATTCTCTGGTTCACCTCGTTGTCCTCGGCCAGCAGAACGCACACATCGGCTGGAGAGACGCTGGCGGCCACGGCGATGGGAGGGCGCTGCTCGCTGGCCGCCGGCCGGGCTTCCGTAGCGTCCCGCGCCTCCTGCTTCTGAAACGTGGCGGTGAACCAGAAGGTGCTGCCCAGACCGGCTTCGCTCTCGAAGCCGATGCGGCCCCCCATCATTTCCACAAGCTGCTTGGAGATGGCCAGACCCAAGCCGGACCCGCCGTACTTGCGGGCGGCCGAATTGTCCCCCTGCACGAAGCTATTGAACAATTCCCTGCAGTGCTCGGAATCGATCCCAATGCCGGTGTCGCGGACGGTTACCCGGAGGGTAGCGGTCCGGGTGTTGCCGCGTTCCAGCGCCACGCGCACGGCGACCTCGCCGGAGTCGGTGAATTTGATGGCGTTCCCCACCAGGTTGCCTATGATCTGACGCAGCCGGGAGGCGTCCCCCAAAAGCATGCGCGGCAGAAAGGGATCCAGGCGCGAGTGGAGTTGCAACCCTTTCCGCCGGGCCTGGACGCCCAGCAGCGCGCACACCTCGTTCACCACCGCCGCCGGCTCGAATGGCTTCGTCCCCAACTCCAGCTTGCCGCTTTCGATGCTCGAGAATTCCAGAATGTCGTTGATCACCGCCAGCAGCGCCTCGGCGGATGCCTGCACGGTCTTGGCGCACTCCTGTTGGTCCGGAGAGAGCGGCGAAGCGAGCAGCAGCTCCAGCATGCCCGTGACGCCGTTCATCGGCGTGCGGATCTCGTGGCTCATGTTGGCCAGGAAACGGCTCTTGGCCTCCGCCGCGGCGCGCGCCGCCACCAGGGCCGCCGACAACTCCTCGTTCTTCTGCTGCAACTCCCGCGCATACCGGGCCAGTTCCTCCTGGTGGCGTTTGCGCTCGGTGATGTCCCGGCCAATGCCCTGAATTCCAACCGGCCGTCCTTTGTCGAACACCAGCCGGGAGACCACCTCCAGCAGGATTTCGCGCCCGTCTTTGGCAAGGAGCGTCGCTTCATCCTTCACCGGACTTCCTCCCGCCAGCATGGACGCGATCTGAGCGGGAACCCGGGCGCGTTCGCTCGGCGCCAGGAACTGGCTCACGTTCTTTCCCAGCACATCCTCGCGCGGGTATCCGGTGGCCTGCTCGGCCGCCCTGTTCAGCGACATGAGCCGGCCCTGCAGGTCGATCACCCAGACGATGTCGTGGGCATTTTCGAACAGCTCGCGGTAGCGCTCCTCGCTCTCGCGCAGCTTTCGCTCGTCCTGTTTGCGCTCGGTAATATCGGCCGCCAAGGTGACGCTGCCGACGATCTCTCCCTGCGGGTTGCGCAGCGGGGCCGCCCAGAGGGAGATGTCGAGCTCCGACCCGTCCTTCCGCCGCACCCGTTTCTCCACGCCCTCGATATTGTGGCCGGCCTTGATGGCCGCCAGGAACTCTCTGAATCCCTCCCGATCCGACTCCATGACCGAGGGCAGCGGCCGGCCTAGCGCCTCCTCCTGCGTCCAGTCCGAGTCGCGCTGCGAGCTGGGATTCCAGACCTGTACGTTGCCCTCCAAATCCAGAACCATGATGCGGAGGGGGCAGGCCTGAATCAACATCTTCAGGGTTTCGTTCGCCTTGTGAAAGGCCCGCTCATCGCGCTTGCGCCCGGTGATGTCGGCCAGCATTCCTACCACGCCCTCCACTTCGCCCTGGCTGTTGCGCAGCGGCGCGGTCCACAAGGCGGCTTCCACCGTCGAGCCGTCTTTCCGGCGGAACGGGATTTCCGCGGCGGCGGGCTGCGTTTCCTCCGCGGCGGCCGCGAGGCGGCGCCGGAACTCCACGAGGTCGCCGGCGGGGATGTGGGGAGCGGGACAGCCCAGCACCTCCGCGGCGGCAAAGCCGAACATCCTCTCGGCGGCCGGATTCCAGCTCCGCACGTGGCCGCTCAGGTCCAGCACCACGACGGCCAGCGGCGAGGCGCTCGCGATGGCCTCCAGCAGACGATTGGCCTGCCGTAACGCTTCTCCGGTGCGCTTTCGCTCGGTGACGTCTTCGATGGTCCCTTCGAAGCAGATCACGGCGCCGTCGCCATCCCGGACTGCGCGCGCATTCTCCCGGATCACGATCTTGGTGCCGTTGCGGCGGACCCACTCCGCCTCGTGCCCCTTGACCTCCCCGCCGCCCTCGAACGCCGCCAAAAACTGGCCGCGATCGTAAGTGGGAGCGTAGCCTTCGGGCTCGAGATTGCGCGCGGCCAACTCCCCGAACGAAGAGTACCCGAGCATTTCCAGAAGCGCCGGATTGGCCATCAGGATGCGCCCGTCCGGAGCGGTGCGGTAGATTCCGATGGGGGTGTTTTCAAACAGGTCCCGGTAACTGGCCTCGCTCTGCTCGAGAGCTTGCTCCGCCCGCTGGCGCGAGGTTGCGTCCAGGAGCGCCGAGCGGATGCCGGCCACTTTCCCCCGCGCGTCCCGAATGAATACCTCGCGAGTCTCAACCGTCACGTGGCTGCCGTCGCCGCGGCGATACGTTCTCAGGAACGGGGCCAGCGACTGCTCGCCCGCCATCTTCCGCGCTACGGCGAGACGGCTGGCCTCGCGCGCCTCGGGCGCGACGAAATCCCAAACCGGACGGCCGAGCATCTGGGCGGGGTCGCACCCCAGCAGCTTGCATTCGGCTTGGTTGACCCTTCGGATGACCCCCTCACGGTCCATCTCGTGGTAAGGGACCGGGGCGTCTTCGAACAGGCTGCCGAAGCAGAACTCGCCCTGGGACAGCGTCCGATTGCAGCGGCGCCGCCGCCGGGTGGAGAACCATCGGCCGATCGAATTGAGAGGTGCGGCGATATGCACGCGCATGCCCGGGCCTACTCCCCTCATCGACGGGGTACGGCAAACCCTTTAACCCGCTTTTTTTCGCGCCGCCGGGTAGCGCCGACGGTCCTGCCGCCGGTGGCCGCCTCCGTGCCTGTATAATCGTTTCTCATGGCCATTGACTGGTTCCCGCTCTGGCTCAGCTTGAGGGTGGCTTCCCTGGCCACCCTGCTGTCGCTGTTGCTGGGCCTCTGGCTGGCCTACCTGCTCGCCAACCGGCGCTTCCGCGGAAGGGAAGTGCTGGACGCGGCGGTGGTTCTGCCTCTGGTTCTGCCCCCCACCGTGCTGGGCTACTATCTGCTGGTGCTGCTGGGCCGGGAGAGCCCGCTGGGCCGCCTGTATGAGTGGATCTTCGGCGCTCCCCTGGTGTTCACCTGGCAGGCCGCCGTGGTGGCCGCCATGGTCCACGCCATCCCCTTGCTGGTGATCTCCGCCCGGGCCGCCCTGGAGAGCGTGGATCGCAGCTATGAGCGGGCCGCGCGCAACCTGGGCGCCTCCGAGTGGCGGGTCTTCTGGAAGGTGAGCCTGCCCCTGGCGCGGCGCTCCATCCTGGCCGTCTCGGTGCTGGCCTTCGCCCGCACGCTGGGCGATTTCGGCATCACCATCATGATCGCGGGCAACATTCCGGGCCGCACGCAGACCATGGCCGTGGCCATCTACGACGCCGTGGAGTCGGGCCATGGCGCCTTGGCCCGCACCCTGGTCATCGTGATCTCGGTGCTGGCTTTGGCGATTCTCTCGATCGCCAACCGGCTGGCGGCCAAGCAGGCGGCGGGATGATCCAGGCTCGCATCCGCAAGCGCTTTCCGGAACGCCCGGACGCGGCGGCCTTTTCCCTCGAGGTCGATTTCCAGGCCGCCGCCGGCGTCACCGTGCTGTTCGGCCCCAGCGGCTCGGGCAAGACCCTCATCCTGGACGCCATCGCCGGCTTCGTCGCACCCGAGGAAGGCCGCATCATGCTGGACGACGAGATTCTCTTCGACGCCTCCTCCCGCGTGTGCCTTCCGCCCCAGGCCCGCCATTGCGGCTACGTGTTCCAGAATTACGCGCTGTTCCCGCACATGACCTTGCGAGAGAACCTGGCCTTCGCGGCCGAGCGGCGCCCGCGCCTGGAGCGGCACCGCAGGGTCGCCGACATGCTCGAGCGCTTCCATCTCACCGAGGTGGCCGGCCTCCGCCCCCACGAGCTCTCGGGCGGCCAGAAGCAGCGCTGCTCGATCGCCCGCGCCCTCATCGCCTCGCCCAAGCTGCTATTGCTCGACGAACCCGCCCACGGTCTGGACGCGCCCCTGCGCGCCGAGTTCTTCGAGGTGCTGCGGCAGGTCCGCGCCGAGTTCCAGACCCCCAGTCTGCTGGTCACACACGACCTCGACGAGTGCTTCGAGCTGGGCGACGAGATGCTGATCCTGCGCGAGGGCCGGCTGGTGCAAACTGGCTCGCCCCGAGCCATCGCTGAGCGTCCCGTCAACGTGGAGGTCGCCCGGCTGCTCGGCATCTTCAACCTCTTCCAAGCGGAGATTCTGGAACTGGATCCCCAGCGCAACCTCAGCCGGCTGAGGTTCGGCGAATTCGAGCTCGCCGGCTACTACTTTCCCGGCCGGCTGCGCGGCGACCGGGTGTGGCTGTGCGTGCGCCCGGAGCGGCTCGGCGTCTTCCCCCGGGACGGCAAGCCCGGCTCCAATCAGATCCCGGCGCAACTGGTGCGCTCCGTCGAAATGCCGCAATCGGTGCGACTGGAATTCGCCGGCGGCATTCAGGTGGAGCTGGCCCGCCCCGAGTTCGAGAAACAGAAGAACAATAAGGAATGGCTGGTCTGGTTCCCGCCCGATGCGCTGCGGGTTATATAGCCCGGCTGGAAAAGTGATCCGCTACCACATCACCGACCGCCAACCGCTGGGAGGCTCTGCCCGCCTACTGGAGATCCTCGCCCGAAACCTCGCCGCCGGCATCGAGATGTTCCAGATCCGCGAGAAGGACCTGCCGGATCGCGAACTTCTCGAACTGCTGCGCGCCGTTCTGGCTCTCCCCAATCCGCATGCGGCCAAGATCCTGGTCAACGACCGTATGGACCTGGCCCTGGCCTGTGGAGCGCATGGCGTCCACCTGCCCTCCGGCTCGATTGCGCCCCGCCGCCTGCGATCCATCGCGCCGCCCGGCTTCCTGATCGGCGTCTCCTGCCATTCGCCCGGCGAAATTCGCGCAGCCGAGAGCGAAGGCGCCGATTTCGCGGTCTTCGGCCCGGTTTTCTTCACGCCCTCGAAGGCCCCCTACGGCGCGCCACTGGGACTGGAGCGCCTGCGCGAGGCCTGCCAGGCCGTGCGCCTTCCGGTGCTCGCTCTGGGCGGCATCACTTCGCAAAACGCCCCCGATTGCCTGACCGCCGGAGCCGCCGGCGTTGCCGGGATTACGCTTTTCCAGCAGCCGCTCTGATATCCGTCCGCGCGAAATCGACCCCGCTGGGTTCGTCTACGCGGACTATGGTCCGGCTGAGCAGAGCCGAGTATACTTATCAATAGTCCGAGGTTCTCCATGAAATTGCGAAATATATTGACGAGATACTCCCTCGTGATGGCCGTTTTCCTCCTGGCCACCGGCACGAAGGTACAAGCCCAGACGCTCGATGACATCGGCGTGTCCGTCGCCGTGAAAGGTGCCAGCAACGGACAGGCTGAGCTGGAAGTGACGCTAAGGAACGGGTCGCAGAAGACCATAACAGGGTGGGCGTGGTCTAGTGAAGGCCGCTATGCCGACGGCTCGGCCAAGTCTCACTCCGGAACCGTGGACGTGATCAGCGACCTGCTGGGGCCCGATAAGAACCTGGCCTTCCGCTCCGCGACCAGCCGTACCTTCGAGGACAGCTTGCCGTTGGGAGCAAGTGGCGACCTGCCCATCAGCGCTGTTGTCCACTTGACCATGGTAGTGTTCGACGACGACACTGCGGTCGGAGATCCGGTGCGGATTCATCGTTTCTCGGCAGGACGCAAGTCCATGGCCGCTCTTGAGGCAGAGGAACAAGACCAAGTGGAGAAAGCGCTCAAAGACCCTTCTCCCAAGGACGCCCTCAGAGCAGTCGTCGCGGACCGCATAGCGAAAAAGCAGGGCCCTGGAATGTCGCGCCAGATCCTTGCGCTGCTGGAGAACGGTGCTCGGCCCGATGTGATCGAGTCCGCTCGGGCGGCGTTCCGCGCTTACCAGACGCTTCTGTCGGCTCACTGGGCTCTGGAGGCGAAATAGCATGCTCGCCAGCTCAATTGCATGGCACATCCTTTGTACCCAGCCGGCATCGCCGGGATCACGCTTTTCCAGCAGCCGCTCCGATATCCGTCCGCGCGAAGTCGTCCCCTTTGAATAGCAATGGTTGGCCAGTCGCCTTGGCCAGCGCGTAGGAGAAGCAGTCGCCGAAGTTCAGGCCCGCGCCGTGCCGCCCCTTCCCGTACTTCCGGAAGGCGGCCCGGGCAATCTCGACCTGATCGGCGTCCACCGCCACCACCTCGAAGCGGGCGCGATGCAAGAAGAGGTCCAGCTCCCTCCCGGCCGCTTCCCCGCCCCGAGCCTCCAGCACGATTCCGCTCTCCAGGAGGGTGGCGGCGGAGATCAGGCGTTTGGGATCCGCCTGTATAGCCTCGTTGAACCGCCGCCGCTCCGGTTCGTCCCACAGAATCGCCAGCACTGCCGAAGTATCGATGACCATCAGCGTGGGAGCCCCCGCTCATCGTAGCCCAGAATCTCATCCGCGGGACGCGCGTCCAGGACTGGCAGGGCGGCGCAGCGCTTGGCGATCTGGTCCAGCTCATCCGCCAGTGAGCGCCCCGCATTGCCAGCCGAGATACGTTCCAGCCGCTCTTTCAAAGAGACCAGCACCGCCTCGGTGAGGCTCTCGCCCGTCTTGGCCGCTACCATGCGCGCCAGGTGATCTGCCTCGGGATTCTTGACGCTGAATGCCATCTCCGTCCTCTATTCTATACTTCTGTCTATATTCTAGCACACGGCGCGCCTGGATTCAGCCGCTGTAGCTGTTTGGGATCTCGATGCCCGTGGCCTTCCCGACCCCCTCCCCGCATCTGTGCTATCCTACAGAAGTACAAGACGGAGATAAAGAGAGAGAAGGAGTATCGACTCTAGGATGGCACTGGCGACAGAGGTTAAGAAGCAGATTGTCGGGAAGTTCCGGGCGCATAAGACCGATACCGGTTCCTCGGAAGTGCAGGTGGCGCTCCTGAGCCGGCGTATCGCCGAGCTCACGGAGCATTTCAAGACGCACCAGAAAGACCACCATTCCCGAAGGGGTCTGTTGCTTTTGGTCGCGCAGCGGCGGCGGCTTCTGAACTACATGAAGTCCGAAACGCCGGAGCGCTATAAGAAGCTCATTCAGGATTTAGGCATCCGCCGCTAGAGCATACTCACAAGCACAGCGGGCGAGAGTCCATCGGTCGGAGACCTGTTGAGGACATCGCCCTGGTTCGAAACCCGCTAAGCTCGTTCCGCTCCATCTCCAGCGTAGGCAGTTCCGATGAACAGCCCTTACACGAACCGGCCCGGTGGCCGGGATTGGAGAATTCAAGATGGTTCACACTTCTGAGATTGACCTGGGTTCCTGCACAATTTCCATTGAGACAGGCAAGGTCGCAAAACAGGCGAACGGCGCGGCCGTCGTTCGCTGCGGTGATTCGGTCGTGCTGGTATCGGCGTGTATGGCGCCGGAGCCAAAAATAGGCGCGAGCTTTTTCCCGCTCACGGTAGATTACCGCGAATACACTTACGCGGCCGGGAGGATTCCCGGGGGCTACATCAAACGCGAGGGACGCCCCTCGGAAAAAGAAGTCCTCACCAGCCGGCAGATCGACCGGCCCATCCGCCCTCTGTTCCCGGAGGGCTTTAGCCACGAGACGCAAGTCATCGCCATGGTGCTCTCCGCCGACCCCCAGGTGAATCCGGATACCCTGGCCATGGTGGGAGCGGGCGCGGCCCTGGCCCTCTCCGACATTCCGTTCCCCGAGACTCTGGGCGCCGTTCGGGTCGGCCTGGTGGACGGGAAACTCATCGCCAACCCCACCTACGACCAGGTGCGCGCCTCCAAGCTGAGCATCACCGTAGCCGGGACCGAAGGCGGCATCGTGATGGTGGAAGCCGGCGCCGACGGCGTCAGCGAAGCCGAGGTGCTGGAAGCCATCGACTTCGGCCATGCCTGCTGCAAGAAGATCGTGGCCGGCATTCGCGAGCTGGTCTCCAAGGCCGGCAAGCCCAAGATGGAGTTCATCCCGCCCGCGCTCAACCAGGAACTCTACCAGCAGATTGCCACCGAGCATCGCGCCGCCCTGGCCGATGCCCTCGACACCCAGAAGCATTCCAAGGAAGAGAGCCACGCCAGCGTCCACGCCCTCAAGAAGCAGGTGGTGGAGGCCGCGGCCGAAGAACTCAAGGCGGAGGCCGGCAAGGTCTTCGAGGCCCTCAAGGAGCGCATTTTCCGCGAACAGATTCTCGACCAACACCGCCGCCCCGACGGCCGGAAGTTCGATGAGATCCGGCCCATTACGATCGAAGTCGGCGTGCTGCCCCGGGTCCACGGTTCGGCCCTGTTCACCCGCGGGGAAACCCAGGCGCTAGTCACGGTGACCTTGGGCACCAAGGAAGACGAACAACGCCTGGAGCTGCTGGAAGGCGGGGAGACTTCCAAGCGCTTCATGGTGCATTACAATTTCCCGCCCTTCAGCGTGGGCGAGGTTGGATTCATGCGCGGCGCGGGCCGCCGTGAGATCGGCCACGGCGCACTCGCCGAGCGCGCTCTCACCGCAGTGGTCCCGGCGGACACCGCCTTCCCCTACACCATGCGCGTGGTGAGCGACATTCTGGAGTCCAACGGCTCCAGTTCGATGGCCACCGTCTGCGGCGCTACTCTGTCGCTGATGGACGCCGGCGTGCCCCTCCCTTCGCCGGTAGCCGGCGTAGCCATGGGGCTGGTGATCGAAGGAGACCGCTACGCGGTGCTTACCGACATCGCCGGCGCCGAGGACCATTACGGCGACATGGACTTCAAGGTCGCCGGCACGCGCCAGGGCATTACCGCCCTCCAGATGGACATCAAGATGCCCAACGTGACCACCGCGGTCATGCGCGAGGCGCTGGACCAGGCGCTCCAGGGCCGACTCTTCATTCTCGGCAAGATGGAAGAGGTGCTCCCCGCGTCGCGTCCCAATCTATCGCCCTACGCGCCCCGCATCTACACCGTGACCATCCCCACCGACAAGATCCGCGAGCTGATCGGACCGGGCGGCAAGATGATCCGCAGCATCGTCGAGCAGACCGGCTGCAAGATCGACGTCGAGGACGACGGTACGGTTCACGTCTGCTCGGCCGACGAAGCCTCCGCCGCCAAGGCGCTGCAGATGGTTTCCGACATCGCGGCCGTGGCCGAGGTGGGCAAGACCTATCTGGGCAAAGTGGTCCGGCTGGTCGATTTCGGCGCCTTTGTCGAGATCTTCCCCGGCACCGACGGCCTGCTCCATATCAGCGAGATCTCCGAAACCCGCATCAAGAACGTGCGGGACGAACTGCACGAAGGCGACCAGATCCTGGTGAAGGTTCTGGCGCTGGAAGGCAACAAGATCAAGCTGAGCCGCCGCGCGATCCTCAAGGAGCAGCGCGAGAAACTGAAGGCCGGCAAGAGCTGAAGACACCCAAGAGCGTGCTCGACCGCGGCAGCCCAGAAGGGGTAGCCGCGGCCTTCTATTCGGCTCCGCTATCTCGCAGGAACACCTGGACGCGGTTGGAGGTCCAGGTCGCCACGCCGCACCCGAAAAAATCACTGTCTTCGGTCCAGATCGGGCACCCCAGAGCCAAGGCGGTGGCCAGGATCGGCCAGTCATCCTGGTCCCGCATCTCCAGCCGCTCTCGAGCCTCGGCTTCGAAGTCGCCGTACACCTCGTCCCCCACCCGCTCCAGCAAACGGCCCAACGAGCGCAGCAGAGCGAGAGCTTTGTCCGGGTCGCCGCCGCGCTTGACGACCAGCGCGGCGAGGTGTTCCTCGGCTTCGCAGTAGGCCACCTCCGGGACGAAGAACGACACGTTTTCCACGTGCGCCTCCAGCACCTCGCGCACACGCTTGCCGAGTACCGCCCTTACCAGGATGTTGGCATCCACGACCAGGGCTCTACTTGGCATTCCGGCTCTTCTTCTCGCGGGCGGTTCGCCGGATCTCCTTGTACTCTTCGATCAGCTCGTCCTCGCTGGCGCCCCAGGATGCGATCATCGCATCCAGGTCCTTGGCGGCGGCGCGCATGGCTTCGAGCTCCGCCTTCCGGTTGCGCTTCTGGGCCGGAAGGTAGTAACCCAGCGTCTCGCCATGCCGCGTGATGGCGAGTGGGGTACCCGATTCGAGGTAGCCCGCCAGGTTCTCGCGGAATTCGCGCATGCCGATTTTGAGGGTCTCCATATTGTGTACCCACTGTACACTTTACCATAGTCGGGCATCGGTTTTCCAGACCTGCCCCGTTCGTCGATTCCATACATGGACCCGCTGCCGCGCGCCCGCTCTACAGCAGCGTGGCGATGTCCTTCCACTGGCGGCCTTGCGATTCGGCGACCGCCGGGTAGGTCACCTGGCCCTGGAAGGTGTTCACACCCTGGCGCAGGGCCGGGTGCGCCGCGCAAGCGCCCGCGAAGCCCTCGTTGGCCAGGGCCAACAAATACGGGAATGTCGCGTTGGTCAGCGCCAGGGTCGAGGAATGGGGCACGGCGGCAGGCATATTCGAGACGCAGTAGTGCAGTACGCCGTCGACGAAGAAGATCGGGTCGGTGTGGGTGGTGGGATGGGAGGTTTCAAAGCAGCCGCCCTGGTCGATGGAGACGTCCACCATCACCGCGCCCTTCTTCATCAGCGGAAGCATGTCGCGGCGGACGATCTTGGGGGTCGAGGCCCCGGGCACCAGCACTCCGCCGATCACCAGGTCCGCGTGCCGCAGGGCCTCGCGAACGGTCCAGACATTGGAAGCCAGCGTCACCACGTGGCCGTGGAACACGTCGTCGATCTGGCGCAGCCGGTTGATGTTCCGGTCGATGAGGGTGACGTGCGCGCCCATCCCCACGGCCACCTTGGCGGCGTTGGTTCCCACGATTCCGCCGCCCAGGATCACCACGTTGCCGGGGGCCACGCCGGGCACTCCTCCTAGCAGAACGCCGCGCCCTCCGTTGGGGGCTTCCAGGTACACGGCGCCGATTTGCACGGCCAGCCTGCCGGCCACTTCGCTCATGGGAGTGAGCAGCGGCAGCGATCCGTCCGCCTCGCGAATAGTCTCGTAGGCGATGGCCGTCACCTGGGCTTCCAGCAGCCGGCTAGTCAGTTCGGGCAGCGGCGCCAGGTGCAGATAGGTGTACAGCACCAGGCCGGGGCGCAGGTAGCCGTACTCGCGCGGCTGGGGCTCCTTCACCTTGATGACCAGGCCGGCCCGCTCCCAAACCTCGGCGGCCGATTGAACCAGGGTCGCGCCGGCCTCCTTGTAGTCCCGGTCGGGGAGGGAACTGCCGACGCCGGCCCCCACTTCGACCAGCACCTGGTGACCGGCTTCATGCAGAGCGATCACAGCGCTTGGAACCAGACCCACACGAGTCTCGTGGTCCTTGACTTCCCGGGGAACACCGATGATCATACTTCCTAGTTTAATCCGCCCGAACTCGGGGGCCGGTTGTTGACCACGGCCGTGGGGCGGTAGGGTTCCCGGCTGGGACCCAGCCCCAGTGAGATGAGCGACAGAGCGTCTAGTTTTCCGCTGGGTGTCAGATTCTGTTCCTGCTGGAATCTCTTGAGGGCCTGCGAGCAATCCGGTCCCCACACGCCGCTGGCCGGAGCCTGCAAGTAGCCCTTGTCGATCAGCGCCTGCTGAATCTCCTTATATCGCTCGGGCGTAGGGATCATCTGGCCGGCGCGCCAGCTTGGATGCGCCGTTCGTCGCGTACGGGCGCTCGGCCCGCTCCTGCGGCTCGCGGGACGCTTCACGGCGGTGGCCGATTTGGAGGCGGCGGGGGGAGGGGACTTCTGCGGCGTGACCGAAAAGCCGGGAATCGCGAGACAGATTACTCCGACGAGCGCGGCAAATGTACGCAAGCGCAGCTCCTCAAACCCGGCAACCAAGGTCGTTCGCTGGAAACGACCCAACAGGTCATAATATCACGGATTGGCCGGAAGCGTACCCGCCGGAAAAGCCGGCCGCCACTGAATGTGGCCCCCCTCGGTGTCCAGGCCGGACCGCATCACCCGGAATGCCACCGCATCGCCAGGCTTCAGTTTGGCCTGAATCCGCTGCAGGTCGTCCACGGAATTCACCGGCTGCTTGTTGATCGCCATGAGGATGTCCCGCGGCGCAACGCCGATATCCTCGGCAAACGAGCCGTCCACCACCCCGGCAATCAGCACGCCGCCCTTCTGGTCGAAGCCCAGACGGTCGCGCAGGCCCTCGGTCAGGTTCCGGACGTTCAAGCCGAACTTGACCTCGGTCGAGGTCTCTTCCCGGCCCTCCTCCTGGTGGCGGAAGCGGCGGAACTGGGGAGCGTCGGCCCACACCTCGGAGCGTTCGCCGACCGTCAGTTTGAGGTCCATCCTCTTGCCGCCGCGCAGCACCGTCACGGCGGCTCCGGAGCCAACCGGAGTAGCGGAGACCCGGCTAACCAGGTCGTCCCCGTCCTTCACCGGCTGGCCGTTGAAGGCGACGATGACGTCCTCCACCTTGATTCCGGCCTTGTCCCCCGGCCCGCCCGGCGTCACCTGGGTCACGAACACGCCGTGCGAGGCGCCGTAGACCTTGAAGGTTTCGGGCTTCTCGTTGCCGTTAAACCCGACCCCGATGCTGCCGCGCGACACCCGGCCGGTCTTGACGATCTGGTTGTAAACGTTCACCGCCAGGTTGATCGGCAGAGCGAACCCGATGCCCTGGTATCCGCCGTTCTCGGTGGCGATGGCCGTATTGATTCCGATCACCTGCCCCTGGATGTCCAGCAGCGGGCCGCCGCTGTTGCCCGGGTTGATCGCCGCGTCGGTCTGTATGAACTTCTGCAACTGGTGCTCGCCCCCGCCGATGTCCCGCCCCTTGGCGCTGATGATGCCGGCTGTCACCGTGGCCTCGAAGCCAAATGGCGATCCGATGGCCACCGCCCAATCGCCCACCTGCACACCGTCGGAATTCCCGATCTTGGCCGGAACCAGCTTCTTGCCGTCCTCGATCTTGATGACGGCCACATCCGTTTCGGGGTCCGAGCCAATCAACTTGGCGGCGTACTCGGTGGGGTCGCCGGTGAACTTCACTTGGATGCGGCTGGCGCCGTCGACCACGTGCAGGTTGGTCAGAATGTAACCGTTGCGATCCACCACCACGCCCGATCCGGTGCCCTCGCGGTGATACGGCGCCAAGCCTTGATCGCCGCCGAAGGGGTCCTGCCCGAAAAAGCGCCGGAACAGATCGGAGCCGCCCTGATCGTCGTCGTCCTGATCCGGCTGCCCCTGGCGGCGCCGCGTGCGCGCCTGCTGCGAGGGCCGCGGCCCGAAGGTCGAGGTGATGTTGACCACCGAGGGCTCCAGTTGCTTGGCCAGCGCGGTGAACGCCGTGGAAATCTGGACCGGGTTGGGGATCACCAGCGGGGTCGCATCCGGCGCTCCCCCTTGCGCTTTCTCGGCGCGGACGGCCGTGGTGACCAGCGTGCCGATCAGGATGCCGATCGACAACGTAAACAGCAGCAACGTCGCGGACAGCAGCTTTTGCCGCCGCAGTTGTGCAAAGAAACTCATGGGCGATTTCTCCAGGGACAGGTACCTTTATTATATGCCGCTAGCGTGCCGTCGCGGCCGCTGGCTTCAATTCCACCAGCAGAATGCCGGCCAGGATCAGCGCTGCGCCCAGCGTTCCGTGGCGGCTCAGCAGTTCGCCCGTCAACAGATACGAGGTGACCCAGGCGAAGACCGGTTCGAGGGCGAAGATGAGCGCGGTCCGTGTGGGCGTCGTGTATTGCTGCGCCCAGGCCTGCACCCCGAAGGCCAGCGCGGTGGCCAGCAGCCCGGTCACCAGCAAAGCGATCACCACCCCCGCCCGCCAGCGGATCAGCGGCGTTTCCACCCACCAGAAACTGGATAACGCCAGCGCGGCCGCCGTCGAGATCTGGACTAGCGTCAGGGTTCGGAAGCCCAGTCGGGGCGCGTAGTATCCCACCACCAAGATGTGCACGGCAAACCCTAGCGCGCAGCCCAGCGTCAGCAGGTCCCCTTTTCCCATGCGCAAGGATTGGCCGGGCAGCGTCAGCAGCGCCATGCCGCCGGTGGCGATGGCCACGCCCGCCATTTCCCAGAGGTGCGGCAGCTTGCGCTGCGCCAGCGCCCCGAGCGCGGGCACCATCACGATCGACAGGCCCGTGATGAAGGCGGATTTCGATGGCGTGGTGTAACGCAGCCCGGCGCATTGCAGCAGATACCCGGAGAAGAGACAGACTCCGGCCGCCACGCCGCCGGCCAGCAGCCATTTCGAGCGCGTAACCTGGTCCGACCGAGGGCGGAAGGCCAGCCCCAGCGCGACCGTCGCCAGGCTGAATCGCAGCGCCAGGAACAGGAGGGTGGAAGAATCCTGGAGCGCCTGCTTCACCACCACGAAGGTCGCGCCCCAGATCAGCGTGATGAAGGCCAGCGCCAGATCGGCGCGCCAGGCTCGCGGAAGAACGGGGCGGGACAACTTTCCATTATCTCAGCCCTCTTTGAGCAGCAGGGCCAGGGTGAGCAGTATCCGTCTCAAGCCCAGGTCGCGGCCGTCGGGATGGTACCACTCGCCCGTCGTGTGGCCTCCCCCGCCCTGCCCGCCCGCGCCGATCGAGAGCGCTGGAATGCCCAGCGACAGAGGAATGTTGGCGTCGGTCGAGGCCAGGTGCAGCCGCGCGCGTATGCCCAGATGCGCGTCCACCGTGCGCAGCGTAGCCAGCAGCGGAGCGTCTTCCGGAAGCCGGCCGCCCGGCCGCGAGCCGATCTCCCTGATCTTCGCAACCAGTTTCGCGCCGTTGGCCCGCCGGTTCTCGATCTCCAGCGCCCGTTCCGCCGCCTGGGCCAGCGTCGCGGCCATGGCGTCAATAGTTGCCGTCTCCTGGGACCGCAGGTCCACCTTCGCGCGCGCCATCGCCGGAATCGAATTGACGCTGATGCCGCCTTCGAGCGTGCCGAAATTGAAGGACGCACGCGGCGCTCCGGCCTCGGCCGCCGGCGCGTAGCACTGATCGGTGAACCAGGCGATGGCCTGGCTCAGCGCGTGGACCGGATTCGGATTGCCGTAATCGCTCCAACTGTGGCCGCCGGGCCCCGTGAAAACCACTTCGAATCGGCGGCTGGCCAGGGCCTGCGACGTGATCTGGTCGAGCGCCGGCCCGTCCAGCACCAGAAACGTTTTGATGCGGGCGGCGAGCGGGCTCTGTCCGGCCAGATACCGCATCCCGCTCAGGTTGCCCTCTCCCTCTTCCCCGACGTTGGCCGCGAGCAGCAGCGCGGCGCGCGCATCCTCGATCGGCGGGCAACTTCGCATGGCGCGCGCGATGGCCAGCAGCGCCGCCAGACCCGCGCCGTTGTCCGAGACCCCCGGGCCGCGCAGCGTCCCATCCGGATCGACGGCGATGTCCTCCCGCGTGCGTGGCGCGAGCACAGTGTCCAGATGGGCGGTCAATGCGATGAGCGGCAAGCCGTCGTCCGGGCCCAGCCGCGCCAGCACGTTCCCGGCGCGATCGATCTCCGTCGGACAGCCCAGCGCGGCGAACTGGTCCCGCATCCACTCGGCCCGCTTCTGCTCCAGAAACGTCGGCGCCGGAATGCGGCACAGCGCCAGGTGCTGCTCGTTGATCCACTGCTTCTCCCGCGTGAACCACTGCAAGCATTCGCGCGCGCCGCGGCCTTCCGCCAGTTCTCCGACCGGCCTCGCGATCCCGGGCTTGATCCCAGTCTCCATCTGCCTAAGCCCGCACCCGCGCGAAGTAACTCCGCCATCGCCGCTCCGCGCCGGCCACATCCACCACTCTCCGCCAGTAGCGGCGGAACTGCGCGGCTTTCTGGCGCGCCCGCCTTTGCAGGAATCGGTCCGCCGCCAGCCGCTCGGCGGATCGCCCCGGCAGCGTCGCGGCGGCCAATTCCCGAGTGACGGCGCAATCGCTGATCTCGCCCAGGCAGCTCTGAATCTCGCGCAGCACCGCCAGGCGGTCGTCCAGGCCGGGCCCGTAGCAGAAGCGGAAGAATTCCAGCGTGTAGCGGAGCCGCTTCGCGCTCAGCCGGAAGCGATGCAGAGCCGCCTCGGAGGCCTTCCCGCCGGCCGCCTTCCGGCCTGCTTCGAAGAAGGTCTGCGCCAGCGCGGGCAGCTTCCGGCGCGCGTTTTCCGCGGCGCTGGCCGCCTCGTCCCACTCGATGCGATTGCGTTTCGCCATCTTCAAAGCTCCAGTTGCGAACGCCATCTCTTGAAAGCGCCACTGCGCGTCCAGAACCGTAGCGTCTCCCGCAGCAGCCGATGCTCGCGCTCCCGTTCCCGCTTGAGCTTCGCTATCACCGGCGATGCGGGCCGCATCCCAGCGCGCTCGAGCAACTCCAGCGCCACGTCCCGGTTGCGGACCACGGCCGCCTGCCTCATCAGTTCCTTCAGCTCCGCGCGGATCGCTCTGGCCTTGCCGCGAGGGAAAAACTTCCCGAATAGCCGCAGGCAATGCGCGAGCCGGCGGATCGAGACCCGCAGATCGTGCACCGCCTCGGAATTCCCCGGTTTGGCGGCCCGGTTCACCTCAAAGGCGAATCGACGCAGCAGCACCGAGGCGAGCTGGTTCGCGTGCTTGCGGATGGGAATCTCCGGTTTCACCGGGTCACCTTCGCGGCCCGAATCGTCACGGGCACTCCGTAAACTTCGCGAAAAACTTCGCCGGCGCGCTCGGCGGCCCAGCCTTCCAGGTCGAGATCGGAACCGGAAGCGGGCTGCAGGATCACCTGCCCATCCCGAACCAGGCATTCCAGCGACGCGACCCGCTGATCGTGGCTGCGATCCAGCCCATCCGCCAGCCGCAACAGAGGGATGAGCCGCATCAACCAGCGCCGCTCCTCGGCGTTCAACGGCCGGCTGTTGGGGTGCGTCGAGGAGGGCAGCGACTTGCGGTGATAGCGGCACAGGTTGGCGATCAACTCCCGCTCGCGGTTCGTGAAGCCGGGCATATCGGCGTTCGCCACCAGGTAATAGGAGTGTTTGTGATGACTCAAGTCGCTGACATAGTGCCCGATGTCGTGCAGGTAGGCCGCCGCCTCCAGCAGCTTCCCGCAAGCCGGCGGCAATTGATGCAGCGGCAGCAGCGAGTTGAACATCACCTGCCCCATGGCGGCCACACTGCGGGCGTGTTTCAGCGAGCCGCCGTAGCGCAGGCACATCCGCTCCACCTCTTTGCGCTGATCGTGGCTGAGGCGCGCCAGTTCCCGGCCCACGCCGCGCGCGGCCAGGTCCGCGATGATGCCGTCGCGCACGCCGGCCGCCGAGTAGTAGACCGACGGCAGCCGCAATCGCTCCAGGATCTCCAGCAGCACGCCCACGCCGGGGACGATGATCTCGGCGCGCCGCGGGCCGATGCCGGTGATCCTGCGCCTCTGCGGCAAATCCAGGACGCTGAGTTTCGCGTACAGCTTGCGAACCTGGGAAGTGGCGGCGCGCAGCCGGTCCATATGGTCCCGTCTCGGACGCGGCACCTTACCGATGGCGCAGGCCACCGCCGCGGCCGTCGCCGAGGTGGCGATGGCCCGGTCCCAGTGCCCGCTGAAGCGGCGGAAGGCGTCGGCCAGTTTCTCCTCGACGAACTCGCGCATCTGGTGGAGCGCGCGCGGAGCGGGCGGATCGTGCGTCAGAAAGATCTCGCGCAGGCGAACGGCTCCCAGCGGCTTGGAGACGGCTTCCACCATGCGGCCGTCCTCCACGCCGATGATCTCCACGCTGCCCCCGCCAATATCGACGACCAGCACGCGCTTGCCGGGCTGCGGCCAGCGGCTTAGCACGCCCAGGTGAATCAGGCGAGCCTCCTCGCGGCCGGAGATGACTTCCACCGGGGCGCCCACGCTGGCGGCGGCCCGCTCCAGAAACTCCGCCTGATTGCGCGCGTCGCGCACGCTACTGGTGGCCACCGCCCGGATGCCCGCGACCTCCAGCGCCCTGAACTGCGCCGCCATCCGCGAGAGAACCTCGCAGGTCAAGCGCATCGCCTCTTCGTTCATGCTGCCGTTGCGGAAGACGCCTTCCCCCAGCCGCGTCACCTCCCGCTCGGCGGCCAGTATCCGCGTAGCGCTCCCCGGGGCGACTTCCGCGGCCAGCATGCGGATGGAGTTGCTGCCGATGTCTATGGCCGCGTAGCGGGGCATATAACCTTATGATAGAGTGGATTCGACCAACCTATGAGCCTCTTCGTCCCTAACCGGAACCGTGGGAAGTTGATCATTGTCGAGGGCATCGACGGCTCGGGTAAGTCCACGCAGATGCTGCTGCTCAGCCGCTGGCTTCGAAGCCAGGGTTACGCGGTAGCCTTCAGCGAGTGGAATTCCTCGCCGTTGGTTCGCCAAACCACCCGCCGCGGCAAGAAGAAAGAGATGTTCACGCCGACCACCTTCAGCCTGATCCACGCGACTGATTTCGCCGACCGCTCGGAGAGCTACATTCTGCCGCTGCTGCGGGCCGGCGCCATCGTGTGCGCCGACCGCTACGCTTTTACCGCCTTCGCGCGCGACGTGGCCCGCGGCGTCAGCCGCCGCTGGGTGCGCAACCTGTACCGCTTCGCCATCCGCCCGGACCTGGCGTTCTATTTCCGCGTCCCCCTGGATGTGGCCATCCAGCGCATCCTGGGCGGCCGCGACGCCATCAAGTACTACGAGGCGGGCATGGACCTGGGCCTTAGCCGCGATGTCGAGGAGAGCTTCCGCATCTTCCAGGGACGCATCCTGGACGAGTACGAGGCCATGGCGGAGGAGATGGGCTTCCGTGTGATCGACGCCTCGCTTTCCATCGAGGAACAGCAACAGCAGATGCGCCAGATCGTGAACGAAACCATCGGCGAGCATCTGAAAGCCGGAGTTCTGCGAAGCCCGGCGGGAGAGACCAATGGCGCTGCCACCACCGCTGCAGTTCTATAGCGAGCCGCTTCCGGGCGTCGATTGTTCGGAGTTGCACGGCCATTTGCTGGTCGTCGAGGGCCCGGATGCGGTGGGCCGCACCACCCAGATCACCCAGCTCCGGCAGTGGCTGGAACAGGAGGGCCACGCGGTTCTGGACACCGGGATGGCCCGCTCGGCGCTGGCCGGGAAGGGCATCAAAGACGCCAAGAACGGCAATACTTTGGGCCCGGTGACCATGACCCTGTTCTACACCACCGACTTCGCGGACCAGCTTCTCAACCAGATCGTTCCCGCGTTGCGAGCCGGCTTCGTGGTGCTCACCGACCGCTACATTTTCTCCATCATGGCCCGGGCCATCGCCCGCGGCGAAGACAAGCGCTGGATCGAGCAGGTGGCCGGCTTCGCGCTGGTTCCCCACGCGGTCTACTATCTGCGGGCGGAAGTGAAAGACCTGGTGTCGCGGGTGGTGCTGGGCCGCGGCGCTTTCGATTTCTGGGAAAGCGGCATGGACATGCGCTTCGGCGCGGACATGCACCAGAGCTTCGTCCGCTATCAGGCCCGCATGATCCGGGCGCTGGACGGCATGGCCAAACGCTACGGCTTCACGACCGTGGATGCCAGCCAGCCCGCCGCCGCCGTTTTCGAGGAATTGCAGAACCACATCCGGACGCTGGACCTGCGCAGTGCGCAACCCGCTCCAGTGCGGCGCAAGGCCAGAGCGCCCGCGCGGCGAAATGGGAAACGCTGATGGAGCTCTACCTCCTGCGGCACGGGATCGCGGAGGCCAGGCTGCCCGGCCGCCCCGACGAGAAGCGCGAGCTGACCCCCAAGGGCCGGGAGCGGCTTCGGCTGGTCCTGGACGTGGCGCGAAACGCGGAGGCCGGTCCGTCGTTGATTCTCTCGAGCCCCTATCGGCGAGCCGCCCAAACCGCCGAGATGGCGGCGCGGATTCTGAAATGCAAGCAGCCGGTGGCGCTCACCGAGGCCCTGCTGCCAGGAGCCTCCCCCGAGGCCGTGTGGCAGGAGATCCGCGCGCACCGCAACGAGAAGGCGCTTCTGCTGGCCGGCCACGAGCCGTTGCTCGGCCGGACGGCGAGCTTTCTTTTGGGCGCGGCCTCGGTGCAGGTGGAACTGAAGAAGGGCGCGCTGCTGGCGCTGGATATCGACCGGTTCGACGCCCAGCCGCGCGCCCGTTTGCGCTGGCTGCTCACTGCCAAACTGGCGGCCGCGGGCCGGCACTGAGAGGAGTCGCACATGACCGTTCCGGTCACAACGAGGGATGAAAATGGGCGCGGGCGGGAGTAGCGTGGGGAGAGACTGCTTCCAGAGGAAGGTCGATGATCGC
>Ga0326728_10003623_pt1 | contig 47371 bp, 27 predicted proteins | sample MB3enrmetagenome_FD_207602 | JGI IMG/M metagenome (GOLD analysis project Ga0326728, IMG submission 207602) | Lab enriched peat soil microbial communities from McLean, Ithaca, NY, United States - MB31MN | ecosystem: Environmental > Terrestrial > Soil > Wetlands > Peat | place: USA: New York...
AACGAAGCCGCCGTGCCGTTCACGGGGTCCGCGGCGCGCATCATCTCGTCGAGCTCCTCGATGGGCCGCCCGGCCTCGTCGCGCACTTTGTAGAGATTCCCGGCCTCGGAAAACTCGCACAGCAGGTGCGCCACATAGCCGGTGACGTCGGGATCGTGCAATCCCAGCTTGCCTTCGTAACTGTTGCGCACGACTTGCTGGAAGAATGGTTCGAGTGGATGAGCCTGAGCTGACATACACACCTCCCATAAGCGGAACCGGAGAAAGTGTGCCTGTGCAGGAGATCCTCCAAACGAGCCTTCCTGCGAAGGCGACTACTTTACTCAGATGCCTTTTCGGTCGTGCGCGGCAGCCGCCGCTTATTTATATTTCTGTAACACAAAGGTTATCGTATTTGTTGTGGTTTTAGTGAGGGGAGAGCCAACTTTGTTAGCAGTGCGGCGTGGCGATTGCAAATCGCCGCCGCGAAACGGGAAAGGCAGCCGCGTCGGGCTGCCTTTTGTCTGCGCAGAACGAAGCTGGTTCGGTGCTGAAGTTGCGCTCAGACCGCCGCGGGTGTTCGCGATTCCAGCTCGGCCAGCCGCTTGGCGAGCAGCGTCTCCAGCTTGACCAGCGCGGCGGAGAAGCCCTCGATGCCTTCCTTCAGCTTGTCGCTGGCCATGCGGTCGGCGGCGTGCATGCGGTCGAATGCGGCCTTGTCCACGACGATTCTTTCGATCGGCAGCGACGCGGCGGCCCTGGGATCGAGTTTGCGTGGCAGCTCGCTATGTGTGGACTCGAGCTCGGCCAGCAGTTGCGGTGAGATGGTGAGCAGATCGCAGCCGGCCAGCTCGCAGATTTCGCCGATATTGCGGAAGCTCGCGCCCATGATGACGGTTTTGTATCCGAACTTCTTAAAGTAGTTGTAGATACGCGTGACGGATTGCACGCCGGGGTCGTCCGGGCCGCTGTAGTCCTTGCCCGTGTCCTTCTTGTACCAGTCGAGGATGCGGCCCACGAAGGGCGAGATGAGCGTGGCGCCTGCATCGGCGGCGGCGACCGCCTGGTGCATGCCGAACAGGAGCGTCATATTGCAGTGGATGCCTTCCTTTTCCAGCACCTCGGCGGCGCGCATGCCCTCCCAGGTCGACGCGAGCTTGATCAGCACGCGGTCCTTGCCGATGCCTTCCTTGGCGTACATGTCGATAATGCCGCGTGCCGTCTCGATGCTCTTCCCAGTGTCGTACGAAAGGCGCGCGTCCACTTCAGTAGAGACGCGGCCGGGGATGATGGACAGAATCTTCTTGCCGAAGGCGATGGCCAGCCGCTTGAACGCCAGGTTGGCCACGTCCTTGTCGCTTGCGTTCTCGCCCAGCTCCTTGTGCGCGTCCGTCAGCACGCCGTCCACAATGGGCTGATACTGCGACATCTGCGCCACGGTCGTAATCAGCGAAGGGTTAGTGGTCGCATCCTGGGGATGAAACTGCTCCATCGCCTCCATGTCGCCGGTGTCGGCCACCACCACGGTGAATTTACGCAACTGTTCCAATAGATTCTGCGGCATGATTCCTCCTGGGGGAATGCGGGGTTCGACAGGCTGTTACGAAACTCTGCCGGAACTGGGTTTTGTAACAAGGGCACGGCTTCAGCCGGGCCGTAAGCGGCGCAAAATGAGCGAGGGCTTTAGCCCCTGCTGCCTCAAAGCGCCAAAAAATGATTGCGCTCGGCGAGTTTCGTAACAGCCTGTCGAGCGCGCCGTACCAAATCAGTCTACCTCTTCTTTGGATGCGGCGAAGCCGCGCCGGGTGCACCGTTCTCGGCCCCCGCTTACTCCGCTTCCACAGTGTTGGCCAGAGTGCCCAGCCCCGTGATGCTTACCTCCATGTTGTCGCCAGCCTTGAGCGGCCCTACCCCGGATGGGGTTCCGGTGAGAATCAAGTCACCCGGCACAAGCGTGAGCACCGAGGTGATGTAACTGAGCAGCACGGGAACGGGAAAGATGAAATCCAGCGTCGTTGCGTGCTGGCGCACCTCGCCATTGACCCGCGTCTCGATGGTCACGCCGGCATCGAGGTCCAGTTCGTCGCTCACTAGCGGCCCCACGGGACAAAACGTGTCGAAGCCTTTGGCGCGCGTCCATTGCGAGTCTTTCCGTTGCAGGTCGCGCGCGGAGATGTCGTTGGCGATGGTGAAGCCGCGCACCACCTCGCGCCAATTGTCTTCGGGGCTCAGCTTGTAGGCGCGCCGCCCGATGACCAGCGCCAGCTCGCCCTCAAAATCCACGCGTTCTGACACCGCGGGCAGGCGCACGGCTCCGCCCGGGCGCAGCAGCGACGATGGCGGCTTGAAGAACAGCACCGGTTCGGTGGGCATCTCGCTCCCCATCTCGCGCACGTGTTCGCGGTAGTTGCGCCCAACGCAGATAATCTTCGAAGGCGTGACCGGCGGCAGCAGATCGGCCGCGCTCAACGGCATGGATTCAAATTCCAGGCCCCACGCATTAGCGCCCATCGTCTCCAGCTTGTATCGCAAATCCTCTTCGGGCGCCTGGGTTAGAGCAGTAATCTGCAACGCTCCGCCGCGCTTATCCACCGTGCCGTACTGGGTCAGTTCACCAAACATGAAACGGCAATATTTCATCGGGAATCCCCCCTTTCGAGTTTCAGGGCCCTGGAACCGTTTCTTCCGCCACCACCGAGCGCGCGCTTTCGTGACCTTCCTGATCGATGGCGCTCACGGCGTACTCGTAGGCGCGGCCGGGCTCGACGTTGGCATCATGATAGCCGGGCCCCACCACCGGCTGCGCGGACGAAATCCGCTGCCAGCCCGCATTGCTCTCGCTTGCCGCAGCCGGCTCGCGCCGGTAAACAATGTAACCTGCGAGATCGGCTTCAGTATCCGCCTGCCAGCTCAGGTCAATCGCCGGCCCCGCGCCGTTTTCTCCGGCCGTGGCCACCGCGGCCAACCCCTTGGGCACGCCGGGAGGAAACACGTTGACCGCGTCGATGCGCACGGACTCGGAGAGCGGCCCGGCCAGTTCCAGCGTTTGTCCGTCCAGGGTGACGCGCGCCACTCGCTGTGCGCGATACTCGTAGCTCTCGCCGAAGCGGATGTCTTTATCGAGAGCGCGGTCCGTGGCTGCGCCCGCCTCGATCAGCAGAGTTCGCTCCGGCGGCTCAGGCGGCGGCGCCATGAGGCCCTGTTCGTTTCTTTGTGGTCCGGAGTTTTTCACTGGCGGCGTCAGCAGTTTGCGATCCAGCCGCACAGCCACGGGCGCTGGGGTGCCCCCTGGGCCGGGCGGCGCGGCGGTCCAGCGCAGCAATACGCCGTTGCGGCGCATCTCCGCGCGCAGGCCAGCGATCGCGGCCGGAGCTTCGCCGGCCAGAATCTCCGCGCCATTCGACAGCCCTGCCGACCGGCCCTTGCGATTGTCGAGCTCGACAAAATACGTGAGCACGCGCGGCTGGCCCGCGGCCAGCGCGGCAGGGAGCGAGTCGGCAAATGCGGCGCTCGCACCCGGAGCCAGTTGCACTGTGGTGACGGCTGAGCAGCCTGCGGCGCCCTGCTCATTGCGGCACACGCGCACCGCGACGTTGCCCTTCAACAGCAGCTTGTCGGTGTTTTTCGTGGGCATCGTCCAGGTGAGCGCCACCTGGCCGCCGCTGCGCACGGCAGAAAGATCGCCCACGCGATCGGGAAGGTTGAGCGATGGCGGCAACGGCGCGCCCGGCATCCCGCAGCCGGCCACACCCAACGCAGCGCCGAACGCGGCAGCTATGCCCGTCGCACGCGCCGCAAGCCTCAAAATTCTTGCAGATTGCATGGCGTTTTCAGTCTAACGGAGCGGCGCTAGTCTTCGCTGCGCGAAAGTTAATAACAGCCTATAGCCCTGCACAGGCCGCTTTCGTCCCGGAGGGACGAGTCGAAAATAGCCCAGGACAAGCGAAGCGCAGTCCTGGGAAAGCAGCCCAACCCGATGATGCCGCCCTGGAGGGGCGGTGCGAACTTCCGTAAATCTGCGCCTTCACGCCGCCTTTGCGGAGCGCAGGGCGATGAATCCCAGCAGAACAACTGCCAGCACCAACGCCACCCACAACAGTGCCGGATGCTTCTCAGTGAATGGGCGGTCGTCGGGACGTGGCTGATAGGTTGGGTTCGGCTGTTCGGGCCCGGCCTGCACCTTGGCCGCATTGGCTTGCGGCTTAAACAAAGTTGCATAGTCGTAGTGCGGGGCTGCCAGCGCCGCGTCGCCGTAATACAGTGTGTAGCCGGCTCCGGCTGCTGCGTCAAAGCATAGACTCCGTTCCAGCATCTGCAGGCGCACCAAGTCAAACTGGAGCGGCGCGTCGTCTCCGTTGTCGATCGTCACCGTCCACTTGGTCGGAGCATTGAAGTCTGCTTGCGGCGCTTCCACACTCAAATGCTCTTCGTCGATGCGATGGCCATCCTGAGTGCTGTGCACGCGCAGAAGGTTGCCGGAAAAGTTCATCATCGGCGACGCAGGCCCGGCGTCATCGGTGGGTTTTGGCGGGGCGGTGAGAACTGCGCTCACGCTCACATCGCGGCTGAAGCTGGCCGGCGCGGGGCCCGGCGCAAAGGCGACGCGGTCCACCGGCGTGTTTGCGGGCACTGAGAACTCGATCACCGAGGAATGGCCCTTTTGCGTGACGGACGAAGACTCGGCGACCATCACGTATTTCGGATGAGTGGCGGCCAGGCGCACAACCGAAAGTCCATTGACGCTGTCCGGCGCTACGGGTCCGGCAATGCTGAAATGCAGGATGCGGAAGTCCGACTCCGGCAGGTGAAGCACCGTGCTGCGGCCCAGCTTTTGCTTTGTCAAATCGAAGATCGTGTAGGAGCCTATTTTAGTTCCTGCGCTTCCGTCCTGCGCCTGGCTGCCCGTCACCGTCACCGTGGCGATAAAGTCGTGCCCCGTGATGTCGAGTTGAAGGTCGCTGTAATTCCCGGCAGGCATGTCCACATCGAATACGGTTTGTCCGCCGCGCCGGCCCAGATTTACCGGATGGATGGTTTGCTTCGCCGCCGCCGTTGACGCAGAGGTCTGGATCACGTAGGCGGTTTCCGTGCTGTTGCGGTAAAGACGAAGATCGGCAAGCTCGGGCTCCGCGTGGGGAAAAACTCCCGCGTCGAGCGCGAGGCAGGCTTGTCCCGCGGTCTGCGGAATGTTCTCGAGGGGCCGCTCATAGTGGAAATAGCGGATCTCCGGCGCAGGCGCGGCCAGCGCAAGCAGCAGCAGAACGGCGCCGATCCTCATGACTTCCGGCCTCCCTGGCCGCGAAGGTTGAGCCAGTCGCGCTGGTAGACAAAGCTGACAGCCAGCAGGAGCGCGCCCAGTCCCAAAAAACTGAGGATGCGGAATCCCTGGCTCAACTGACTCATATCGAACAGAAAGACCTTGGCGATTGCCACAGCCAGCAGCACCAGCGCCTGCCAGCGCAGAAAGGCCGAGTGCCGCCAGAATCCTGCGCTCAGCAGAACTGCGCCGTAGAACATGAAGAACGCCGAGTAAGTGAACTGCGCGTACATTTGGTAGTTCTGCATTTGGGTCCAGTCGCCGGTCCAGCGCCGGAGCCACCAATAGCTATGAATCTCCCAGCCTATCGCGATCAGGATCAGCAAGCTGATCACGAGAGCTGCCGCGGCGGCAAGTCCAGTCCAGCTCAGGCCTGCATCCGGCTCGCTTTTTTCGTGCGCCTTCCGCGCCACCCAGGCCACGAAGGCGAAGACAGCGATTGCCACGCAGTAGGTTCCGAATCGCTCGTTAAAGAAGGGCACGGTCGAGGCCGGTGGATTCGTTTCGACCAGCGCCAAAAGCCCCAGCGCGAGGCACCCGAGCGCCAGCACGCGCAGCAGCATCGACCGCGCGCGGCTTGCCACCCAAAACAGCGCAGCGCCCTCCGCCAGCCAGCCGATCGTCAGCCAGCGGCCGCCATGCGCCTTGAGCGGAATCGCGATGGTGAGAAAAACCACCGCGGTAGCAAGATGCAGTGCCGAAAGCAGGGCGGTATTGGAACGCAGAACGCCCCAGGCCGGCAGCCTCAGCAACATCAGGTAAAAGGCGCCGAAGGCCACCGCCAGCCACGGCCCCGCCCATTCAGCCGTAGCAGGGTCGAGGAGCATATAAAACGCAAGAAAGCCAAGGCCCGCCGTAGCCATGGGCAAAACCACCATCGCCAGCGCGTCCCATGCGGAGGAGGGTGCGCTGTCGGCAACGTCGATGCGGGTCAGCCGCGGGGCCAGGGCAAAGGTCAGGAAGAAGCAAACGAGGAAAAGTGCGGTGCGTCCTGCTTGCTCCTGCGAATAGAACTCGAACCACCAGCCGGTGACGAACAGCACGGTGCCTACGAAGGCCAGAAAAAGCAGGCGCGACCATGGCCGCAGCGCCGCCAGCGCCAGCACCGCGAGGTCCAGTATCAATAAATAGCTGAAGAGCGTGATCTCGTGGTTCTCACCGGTCGAAACCAGTAGCGGTGTAATCAGGCCGCCGGCGGTAGCATAGAGGGCCAGCAGCTCCGAGTCCTGCGTCCAGCACATAAGCCCGTTGAGGGCGGTCACCACGATCATGGCCCCAAAGGCCGCGCCTGCCGGGATGAGCTGGTAGACCGAGAAAGCAGCCCACAGCGCGAGATAGAGCGTGCCGCTGCCCACGGCCTTCAGCGAATACGCGAAGGGCGCAAAGCCGCGGCGCTGGAAGCGCTCCGACCATGCGATGAGCGCCGCCCCCGCAACCAAGCCGAAGGCCACGCGGCCCAGCGGGCCAATCCAGTGATTGTCGAATGCATATTTGAGGAACCAGGCCACGGCAATCAGCACCGCCAGAATGCCGATGCGGTTGAACCACTGCGATCCGATGCGGCTTTCGAGCGAAGGCCCGTCTTTCTGCGGAGCCGTTGCAGGGTAGCCGAAGTTCGGCGGCCGAACCGGCGGGAACGGCGCGCGCGGCGGCATCTGGGCCGCAGGCCATTGCGGCGGTGGCGGAGCGCCGGGTGGCGGCTGCGGGAAAGGCGGCGGTTGCTGGAGTCCGATGGCCTGTGTCGGCGCGGCAGGCTGCGGTTGCGCCGGGGTTGGCTGTGGCTGCGCCGCGCCGCTTTGCGCGCCTTGCGGCGGAGTCATCTCTCGGGCTTGTGCCGGAAATACGGGCGTCTGCTTTTCGACGACGATGCCGTAGTCCTCAAGCGCCTCTTCCAGCAGGCGGATGCGCGAACGCAACTCACCAATCTGATCTTCAAGACTGCCAGGCAGGTTCGGGTTCATTGCCAAACACTCTACGCCACCCGCCGCGCCATTTCCACCGGCTTTTACGTAAATTTCGATCCACGGCTGGGCGTCGCCCCTCAGGCGCGGCTCTATCGCGTGCGATCCCAAGTCTTCTTGATCTTGCCAAAGGTGTACGCCGTTGTTTGGCCACCAGACGTAAAGTTGGGTCGGCCTGCATGCCGGCGACAGCCAAACCCTTAGCGCAACTTTCGTCCGGATGCGGGGTCTAATCCGGGGAATCCGATTGGGGCGTTGGAAAGCGATGCTAATTCCCCCTTGGCCGTTTTCTTGCGATCTGGCGGTAGGATGCGGCAGGGCACAGCCGTGAAAACTCTTTGCAACTCGCTTGCGAAGGCTGTTCGGCCATCGTGATCAATAGGCCTGTTATCTATAGGTTGCGATTGGACCCTGTGTCATGCAAGCTGCATCCTGTGTCGCGGAGGTAGATTTGTGCTTCTGAACAAGCTTGAATCTGGCTTCTTGCTGTTCCAAACGCGGCAAGGATTAGTGGCCGTTGAGCCCTCCTTTTGGCAACGCGTTTATCTGCTTTGGACGTTCCGCAATTTTCGCCAGCTCTCGCTTCCCCTGTTGAACTCGCGCCAGGCTGCGCTAATCAACAATCTCTTTCTTGAGCACGTAGCGGTGGTTTCGGATGAATACGAGCCTCGGCTGGAGATCGGCGTAGTTGAGAACTTTGTGCCTCCGGCGGTCGAGATCGACGCTGCTCTGGCCGCGAAAACTGACGCTTCGCTGGCGATGAAAACGAAGCTGCCGGAACAAGAGGCCGAACAAGATGTCGCGCCGCGGGTAATGCCGATCGCTGCTGCGCCTGCCTTCGAGTTTGATGTGCCTCCGGCCATGAACGAGGTAGAAGCAGAAAAGGTAGGCGCTGTAATAGATCGTGTGGAAATCGCGCCTACAGCGGTTTCGCAATTACTGCCTCCGGAAGCCACGTCAGCCGAGTGGCTTTTTCCTCAAGAAAAAGCCACCCTTCACTGCGGCCAGAAACGGCTACATCAATTGCGAAACCGCTCTAAGAATGCCCTGGATCGTTTGTTTGCACCGATAGTCTCCTGGTTGAGACTTGCATCGTCGCATCTTGCAGCGTCCAGGCCGGCAGCGTCTCGGCCTCAAGTGTCGAGAATTGCAATGTCCAGGTTTGCAGCCGCGATCGGCGCGCTGTCGCTGTTCGTGTGTTTCATCGTTGCATTGCATCGAATCGGGACCGTACCTGGCTCCCAGGCGCGCAATTCGCCCCCGCAGCTCAACTCGCCGGATTCTCCTTCTGCGCCCGGACCAGCTCCCGTCGACGAAAATCCCGCCACTGTGCCTGAAGGGCCTCCTCAGGCCGGCCCTGACCCCAACGCTGCGGTCAAGCCGAAGCCGTCACCGGCGAAGGTAGCTTCGTCGATCACAACGACGCACCCGATGATGACACCGGAACCTGCATCTCGCGGAGCTGCTGCACGAGTTCCGTCGAGGTCAAGCGGAGGGTCTCAAGCTGCGGCGTTCTCGAGGGTTCCGGCGTCGGCATCGGCTCGCCCTATGACGGCGTCACATGGGTCTCATGCAGCGATGGCGCGTTCCGCGCAGAGTTATTTCGATTTGGCCGACCGGCAGATGCACAAGGGCAATTACGCGGCAGCAGCGGCTAACTATAAACGCGCATGGCAAATCGAAGAGAAAAGCGCCGCCGCCAAGGGCCGCCTGGTGCGCGCACGCCGGGCGATGCAAGCGGAGAAGGAGAGCATTGCCAATGGGAGATAAACCTGCGCGCAATGACACTACGTTTCTGACCGTGTGAATCTGTACCAATGATGGGTGCCCCACATCTCGATTTTGAGATGTGGGAGAGCGCGAACCTCAAAGTACCTACTTCAGCCTGGCACGAACAATGGGTGCCCCACATCTCGATTTTGAGATGTGGGATAGCACGGACCTAAATACTTCTTTACGCGGTCACGGGCCCAGCTCCGCTAACTCGCTCCTTAGAACGCCAGCCACGCCAGCGGCACAAGTCCGGCAACCGCCAGCCCCACCAGGAAGGCCAGGCTTTGCCTGCCGGTCTTGCGGTCGGCCATTGAGTAGGCGTAGATGCCTTTCACCACGTTGTTGCTGGCGGCGGCAATCAGGATGGCGCCCGCCGCAACCTTCAGCGGCGTCAGCGTTCCGGCGGCCTGCGTGAGCCCCATAATGAACGGGTCCACATCGGTGACGCCCATGATGGCGGCCAGCGTATTCACGCCTGCCTGTCCCAGATAAGTGACGGCCAGTTGGGTGAGGACCATCATGAGCAGAAACAGCGCCGCAAACATCAGAGCCGTCATCATCTCCAGCGGATTCTTGGGCTCGGCCTCTGCCTGCAGCTCCTGCGCGTTCTTGTCCGCTCGGCGCGTCCAAAGCCAGCCGCCGCCCGCCGCCAGCGCCGCCAGTACCAGAAAAGGTGCCCACAGCAGCAACATCAGTCCCCGGTTGAAGAGCGCCAGCAGGATCGCCAGCCGCACGTACATCACTCCCGAAGCCATGAGGATGCCGCCGGCGAACAGGTGCGGATGCTGCTCGCGCGCGGCCCGTTTGGCCATCACCACCGTGGTCACCGTAGAGGAATACGCGCCGCCCAACAGCGCCGCCAGCACAATTCCCCCCTGCCCCTTGGTCAGCTTTTGCAGCACATAACTGCCGTAAGAGATGGCGCTGATAGCCACCACCACCAGCCATGTTTTGAAAGGATTGATGTGAAACGGACCGAACTCCTGGTTGGGCAGCACGGGCAGAATCACGCCGCTCAAAAGTAGGAATTTGGCAAACGTGAGAATCTCGTGCGGAGCGATGGTCGTCGCCAGCTTTTCCAGAGCCGCTTTAAGGTCCAGCAGGATCAGGCTCGCCACGGCGAGCGTGGTCGCGAACCAGAAATGCCCGTAGCAGACCAGCGCGCCCACAAGAAACGTAGCCAGGCCCGACATCTCGGTGGTCACGCCGGGAATTGCCGCCCCCTGGGCCGCGACGCTTGTCAGCTTGCGCCAATAAGAGAGCAGCAGGAAAGCGCCGACAACCAGAAAGCCCACGGTCAGCGGCAGCGACTGCGCGCCCGCAACCAGGGCGATGGAGTAGCCGATGAGGCCGATCAGCGGGAAGGTGCGCACCCCGCCGAAGGAATACGCAGTGCCTGCCGCCTTGTGCTCTTCCCGTTCCAGTCCGATGAGAAACGAAAGGAACAGCGCCAGGGCAATCTTTGCCGCTTCCGGTGGCAATTGCTGAAAGATCTGCATTCGATTCGAGCCTCCGAGTTCTCCCCGATTTGACCTGAAAGACAGCTTACACTCTGCGCGCCGCAAACCGAGAGGGAAATTTGTCCTCTGACCACTGATCACTGACCCTGGGTGTTAGCCTGAATGATTAGGCAAATGAATCAGGCAAAGGGTCTATGACGAAGGGCTCGCAAGTCGATTTTCTCGTTGTCGGCGCGGGAGTTGCGGGGCTTCGCGCGGCAGTTGAGCTGGCTCGCCACGGCGAGGTTCTGGTCGTCACCAAGGAGTCGGTCGGCGAATCGAACACCCACTACGCGCAGGGCGGCATTGCCGTGGCCATGGAAGGCGACGAAGACATTGCCCTGCACCTTGAAGACACCGTGAATGCCGGCGACGGACTCGTTTACCGCCCTGCCGCCAAGGCGCTGGTGAGCGAAGGGCCGCTGCGCGTGGCCGAGCTGATCGAGTGGGGCGCGCAGTTCGATCGTAAAACCGGCCCCGAAGGCAGCCCTGCGAGCGGCGAGTTCCTGCGCACGCGCGAAGGCGCTCATTCTCTGGCCCGCATTCTGCACGCGAGCGGCGACGCGACCGGTGCCGAGATCAGCCGCTCGCTCGCTGCCTTTGCCCGCGTCCGCAAGCGCATCCGTTTTGCCGAGTGGACGCGGGTTTCCGGGCTGGTCGTTGCCGATGGCCGCGTGGTCGCCGCCGATCTGGCCAGCGCAGAGCTTTCCGCGGCCGAGCTTTCCGCAGCCGAGGCGAGCGGCGGAAGCCGTCAGCACCATCAAGCCAACCTGCGAGCGCGTGTGCGAGTTGGCGCGCGTGCTGTCCTGATTGCTGCTGGCGGCGCGGGCCAGGTCTACTCCGACACGACCAATCCCGCCGTAGCTACCGGCGACGGCATCGCTCTGGCGGCCTTGGCCGGCGCCGAGTTGGCCGACATGGAGTTCTACCAGTTCCATCCCACCGCGCTTGCGCTCCCCGGCGCGCCGCGCTTCCTCATCTCCGAGTCCCTGCGCGGCGAGGGCGCATACCTGCGCAATGATCGCGGCGAGCGCTTTATGGAGCGCTACCATCCCAACCTGGAACTCGCACCGCGCGATGTGGTGGCTCGCGCCATCGCCCGCGAAGGCATGGCCGAGCCGGGCATACAGGGCGTCATTGCTCCCGAGCCGCGGCCCGTCTACCTCGACATGCGTCACGTGCGGAATCTCGATCTTGCCAAGCGCTTTCCCGGCATCAGCGCTTTTTTAGCGAAATACGGCATCGAGCTCGCCCACGACCTCATCCCCGTTCGCCCCGCGGCGCATTACCTCATGGGCGGCATCCGCACCGATTTGGGCGGGCGCACCAGCGTCGGCGGGCTCTACGCTGCCGGCGAGGCCGCCTGCACCGGCGTGCACGGCGCCAACCGCCTCGCCTCCAATTCCCTGCTAGAAGGGCTTGTCTTCGGCGCGCGCGCCGCGCAATCCATGCTGGCCGACGGGCTGCCGCTTGCGCCCGCTCCAATTGTGGCGGACGCCGGACTCGCCCCAAAGCGCCTCCCGGCAAGGGAAGCCATGCGTGTCGAAGAGCTTATTGCCTCCCTGCAAGCCTCCATGTGGACCCATGCCGGCCTGCTGCGCGAGGAATCGTCGTTGCGCCAGGGCCTGTCTGCGCAGGTTGCTTGCGAAGCCGCTCTGGCCGAAATCGCCGCGGGTGGCCGCGCCAGCCGCCGCCTGGCCGAGGCACGGTCTATGAGCCGCGTCGCCCACGCCATCCTGGTCTCCGCTCTGGCCCGCACCGAGAGCCGCGGCGCCCACTTCCGTAACGACTACCCCCGGCGCGACGACGAGAACTTCAGAAAGCATTCAGTGATCGACCGCGATGGGAAGGTCCGATTCGAAGAGTGGTAGCGCTGCCCCAACAAGTGCCGATGCGAAAGCCTTCCATCCCGCAAAGTGCCGCGGCAGTTCAAGAGCTTTGACACGAAAGCCTCTGTGGTTATTGAACTTTCTCCCCGGCAACAGGCGCTTTCGTCAATGCCCTTTTTTTAGGAGCCGAACGCATGCCATCAGCGGCACACTGATCGAGCAGCCAAAAGATAGCGTCCCTGTGCTGCGCCCAGGCGAATCCCACGGCATCCATGCAGAGCACTGCCTCCTCTTCGCTCCCTGGAGAGTACATCTCCGGCAGCTCTTCAGGAATGGGCATCTTCGCTGTCATGTACTGCACTACAAAGCGGTTGGCCTTGCGCGCCTTTTCGAGCGCCGCGCGCGCGGCCCTGCGGTCGCCTGCCAGGAACCGCTCCAGCACGCGGCCCCAGGCAAAGTTAGCCATTGAGTCTTCTTTGTACTTGTTTAACAAGCTGCCCGCTCCTATCAAGTCGTTGACGGCCAAATACAGGCCCAGTAGCTGATCCCGCACGCCCTGGTTGTCGTTTGGATTCAGCTTCAACATCCTATCGTAGATTCGGATCGCGTCCGTGAGCAGCCCTACGCCTTTCATCGCGGCCGCCAGCTCCGCCATAGCGCGCATCCAGGGCCGTGTTTCGATCAGCATCCAAAAGTGGCCCTCGTTTTCCCGAATGAACTTCACGCCCAGCGAGCGCTCACCGGCCGCAACTGCCTTTTGCAGGCCCTCAATCACCTCACGCGGCGTGCGCGCGTCGAGCTGGGTCATGACTACCAGCGCATCCACGCAATCGGGATCCAGGCGCAAGGCGCGTTTTGCCAGCTTGCGCGCCTGGGTATCGTTTTCGGCCTCCATGGCGTCGAAGGCGATCTGCTGCGCCTCATTCTTCGCGTCCGCTTCCTTATCGCTCAGGCGATCGTGGGCCGATGGCGCACGAAGGGAGTTTACCAGCGCGCTCAGATCGTCTTTCGTGACAATCTCATCCCCGCCACCGAGCATCGCCACAAACTCGCGTAGAATCGCTTCCATTCCGGCGGGCGCAGACGGAGCGGTTTTTTTCTTAGCGGCGGGCTTGGGGGTTGTTTTTTTCTTCATCGCTATCTCACCTTCCTGGATTGGCAGCCGGCTCCTACCTTTGCGGCGCCCCTTTCAAGGTTTCCATACCCCCCCAGATAAAGCAGTGGAAATCCGGGAGGTATAGGTACTTCCTCGGCATTTCCAGCGCCCGATCTCATCCTTTTTGCTGCTGCTTTGGCCGTGCATACCGCCAGAATCCTCTTAAGCGCCGGAGCGCGTAATGGCACATGAACGCCTGGCGAACTGAGGCATGCGTGATCGCGCGTTAGCCTCGTTGACTCGCTGACTTGCCGACTCGCCGGCTCGCTGCTTCCGCCACCGCGCACACCGCCAGAATCGCTCCAATTACCGCCAGCGAAAGCGTTACTGACACGTTGATCCAGGGTGCAGCGAGCATCTTCAGCGCGGCAAAGGCCAGAATCGCGCCCAACCCGTAGTGCAGATACCGGAAGCGGTCCAGCAGCGCCGCCAGCGCGAAGTAGAGCGAGCGCAGGGCGAGAATAGCCGCCACATTCGACGTGTACGCCACAAAGGGATTGTGCGTGACCGACAGCACGGCGGGAATGGAATCGGTGGCGAAGAGCAGGTCGGCGGCTTCGACGGCCAGTATGACCGGCAGCAGAGAACCCTTCGCACGCTGCAGCTTTACAATCCATGCCGGGATGGCCATGCGCGCCGACCCGCCGCGCAGCGTCCGCCATGCCGCGTAGAGTAAGAACGCGCCGAAGATCCATGTGATCCACTCGAAGCGCCGCAACAGAGTAATGCCCGCGCCAATAAAGATGGCTCGCAGCAGGAACGCGCCCCAGACGCCCCACAGAAGAGCTTTGTGCTGGTCCTCGCGGCCAATCTGGAACCCCCGAAAGAGAAGCAGAAAGACCAAAAGATTGTCGATGCTGAGCGAGGCCTCGATGGTATAGCCGGCCGCGAACTCGAGAGCCGTCTGCCGGCCCATGGTTACGGCGATCCAGTAGGCGAATCCGGCGGCTGCAACAGCCAGTCCCGCGGTTCCCAACCACACGATGGCCTGCGCGTGCCGCGACTCGCGCCGGTAACCGGGGACGAGTGAGTCGGCCACCAGCACCGCCGCCACCACCGCGTGAAACCCCGCCCACCAAGCCCAACTAGCGCCCGCAATCATACCTGGATGCTATCGCAGCGCCGAGCAAGTCAGTCCGCCGCGGCGGACGAGTCAGCAGGCCGGCAGAATCTATACGGAACGCAGTTCCCCGGGAGCAGAACACGCATCTCTTAGGTAGAGAGGCAGTCGAGAACTTCTTTTGGCAAAGAGGCATTTCGTGGGAGAACTGACCAGACCGCTCGATTACGCGCAACAGCCGGCGCGCCGCCCTCGCGTGGTGATTGTTGGCGGAGGGTTTGCCGGCCTTCACGCGGCCAAGGGGCTCGCGCGCCTGCCCGTGGACGTGACCGTGGTAGACCGCCGCAACCATCATACCTTTCAACCGCTGCTCTACCAGGTGGCGCTGGCGGTGCTTTCGCCGGCCGACATCGCCCAGCCCATCCGCACCATCCTGCGTGGCCAGGGCAACACGCAGGTGATCATGGATGAAGTCGTCGGCATCGACGTCGTGGCGCGCGAACTCTCCCTGTCGAGCGGGGCGCATTTGAACTACGATTACCTCGCTCTGGCCACCGGCGCTACCCACTCCTACTTTGGCAACGAGCAGTGGGCGCCGCTCGCTCCGGGCCTCAAGACCATTGAGGACGCCATCGAGATTCGCCGCCGCGTGCTGCTGGCCTTTGAGCTGGCCGAGCGGCAGATGCTGGAGCAGGGCTGGCATCCGCCGCTGAATTTCGCCGTCATTGGCGGGGGTCCCACTGGAGTGGAGCTTGCCGGCGCCATCAGCGACATCGCCCAGCTTTACATGCGCCGCGATTTCCGGCACATCGATCCCGCCAAAAGCCGCGTGATGCTGCTTGATGGCGGTCCGCGGGTTCTCGCCGCTTACCCCGAGGATCTCTCCGCCAAGGCCGATGCCACACTCAAGCGGCTGGGCGTGGAGGTGCATACGCAGACCAATGTGACCGCGGTCGGACCCGGCTGGGTTGAAGCGCGGAGCCAAGCCGGCGACGTCAGGATTGAAGCCGCCGTTACGCTTTGGGCCGCCGGTGTGCAGGCCTCGTCGCTGGGCAAACTGCTGGGCGCGCCAACAGACAAGCGGGGCTGCGTGATCGTCGACGACCGGCTCAACCCTCCCGGCCTTCCTGAGGTCTTCGTCCTTGGCGACCTCGCCTATCTGGAGCAGGATGGTCGGCAAATTCCCGGCGTAGCTCAGCCGGCCATGCAGATGGGCGATCACCTGGCCAAAATCATCGCTGCCGATCTCGCCGGACAGCCGCGCCCCGCCTTCCGCTACTTCGACAAGGGCGATATGGCCACTATCGGCCGAATGGACGCCGTGGCTAAAGTGGAGTGGCCCTTCAAGGCGCACATGAGCGGCTTTCCTGCGTGGGTCACCTGGCTCACGGTGCACATCTTCTTTCTCATCGGCTTTCGCAACCGTCTCTCGGTGCTGGCTGCCTGGGCGTGGACCTACTTCACCTTTACCCGCGGCGCACGGCTTATCACCGGCGACCAGAGCCTGCCTGGATGGAAGGAGCAGTCGCGAAACAGTGCCGGCGGAGCGAAAGCTGCGGATTGAAGGAAGCAGCAAGGAGCCAGCCGCGCCGTAGGCGCAGAGTTTGTTAGCCCCGCGCTTCAGCGTGGGGAAAGCGGTTACCGGAAATGAACCCGGAGTCCCGTAGGGACGGCGCAAGGTCATTCTTCCGCAAGGCCCGATCACAACTTCCTTCTGTCCCGCTGTCGTAAACTGAAGTAGCCATGCTCGACTTAGGATTCGTCCGCTCCAACCTGGAGTTGGTGGAAGAAAAGCTCCGTGCGCGCGGCGCCGACCCCGCCGCGCTGCTGGGCGATTTTCGCGCTCTCGACAAGAGCCGCCGCGAGGCCATTACTCAATCGGAACAGCTCAAGGCTCGCCGCAACGAGCTCTCGCAGCAGGTCGGCGCGCTCAAGAAGGCCGGCAAACACGACCAGACCGCGGCCGTCATGGACGAGACCCGCGCCCTCAAAGAAAAATTGGACGAACTCGACAAGGCCGCAGCCACCCTCGACGAGCAGTTGCGCCAATCTCTTGCCCGCGTTCCCAACCTCACCCGCGACGAGGTGCCCGTTGGCATCTCCGAAGCCGACAACAAGACCGTAAAGACCTGGGGCAACCAGAAAAAATTCGACTTCGCGCCTAAGTCGCACTGGGAGATCGGCGAAGCGCTGGGCATTCTCGATCTCGAGCGCGCCGCCAAGCTCAGCGGCGCGCGATTTGCGGTGTACATGGGCGCGGGGGCGCGGCTGGAGCGTGCGCTCATCAGTTTCATGCTGGACCTGCACACGCAAAAACACGGCTACAAAGAGGTGCTGCCGCCGTTCATGGTCAACTCCAAGTCGCTCTTCGGCACCGGAAACCTGCCCAAATTTGCCGATGACCTATTCCGCTGCTCCGATGCCGACGCCGAAGCCGCTTCGCGCGGCGAGTATAAGGACAGCGACCACTGGCTGATTCCGACAGCCGAGGTTCCCGTCACCAATCTCTATCGCGACGAGATTCTCGACGAAGCGCGGCTGCCCATCTCGCTCACGGCTTACACGCCCTGCTTTCGCGCCGAGGCGGGCGCGGCGGGCAAGGACACGCGCGGCATCATTCGGCAGCATCAATTTCAGAAGGTCGAGCTGGTCAAGTTTACGCGCCCCGAGGAGTCGGACGCCGCGCACGAGCGGCTGACCCGCGACGCCGAAGAGATTCTTGAGGCGCTGGAACTGCCCTATCGCCGCGTCCTTCTCTGCGCCGGCGACACCGGATTCTCCTCCGCCAAGACCTACGATCTCGAGGTCTGGCTGCCGGGCCAGAGTCTTTACCGGGAAATTTCGTCCTGCTCCAACTTCGATGCCTTCCAGGCGCGGCGCGCCAACATCCGCTACAGGCCGTCTGGTCCTAAGGCGAAGCCGGAGTTTGTGCACACGCTGAACGGCAGCGGCCTGGCCGTGGGACGCACTTGGCTGGCCATCCTTGAAAACTACCAGCAGGCCGACAGCTCAGTCCTCATCCCTCAGGCCCTGCGGCCCTACATGGGCGGGCTCGATAGAATAGTGAGGGAGTCGTAATGGCATCTTCGACCACAAACGGAGCGGGTCTGCGGCCCAGGCGCGGCTTCAAACAGGTTCTGAGCAGCTATTTTTACTGGACCTATCCGCGCGGATCGTTCCACTACGACATCATGGTCACGCTGATTCTGCTCTTCATCTTCGTCACTCCGCACCTGTGGAACTACCGCGCCAAGCCACCGCTGGTTGCCGGCCCAGTGCATCCTTTGCAGGTGGTAGGAAGCGGCGTCGGCGTCATCGTCACCGTGCAAGCCTCGGATGTGAACATTCCCGCGGGCGCCTCGTATCGGCAGGTGAAAAAGGCGCTGCGCGAAGTCATCGAGCCGGTCACCGGCGATGCCGTTTACGTGGAGAAATGGGAGACGGTAACTGACGCTCAGGGAAATCTTGCCTGGAAGGTGTGGGCGCACCGATAGCGCATTCTTGCTTCGGGTCTGTCATCACGATGGATGAACAGTCGCGCCTCGGTAAGGCATTACCGGAATGCGCGCGCCGGGCTTTAACGCCCAACTCAGCCAACGCGGTAAACGTGCAGGCAAATCGAAGTGGCGAATCGCTGGGCCGTGGCAACGAAGACACTGCGGTTCAACCAGTCGTATTTTCCGCTGGGTGCGTCGAAGACCGGTGTGGTTCGGCAGTAGTACTCCCGCGTGTCGACATTCTCGCCTGCTGCGATACGTCGAAGCGCCTCTTCCGGTCCGTGGCGAAGGCCGCGGTTTCGCACCTGGATCGGCACACCATCGTCGGTGACAAGAACGTAATGCGCCTGCAGTTCTATAACTCCGTCGTTGCGTGTCACCTGCCAGTCGGAGCCGCCGCGGACGGCGCCGCGCAGAGCAGGGCCGGAGAAAACTCCCCCCTGAATGTCCACGACTCGGCGAAAGCCGCTGTAAGTTGATCCAAATTCCAGTGGAGGCGCAAGTTCACAACGGATTTCACAGAGAAACTCGAGTGCGGGTTGCAGCATGGCCTTCCCCGGGGATATTCAATGGCGTTGTCGCTTATCGAGTATATCTCACTCCGGGGTGCCCTGGGTTGCGGCGCAAATCGCGCCATAATTCGTTCTCGCCCTCGACCACGGATCTGCCAAAGCCTTCAGGCTCGGCCTCGTCTCCACGATTGTCATTCGCAACGCTGATGCCTGAGAATGAGATGACAGGCCGTAACTTCGCGGCGCGAACGCGCGTCAAAGGATAAGGAATGCAATGCCCAAAGGAAGTAAAGTTACTTTTTTCGCGCTCGTAACCGCGGCGCTGCTGGCTGCGCAGGCAGCGGCCGCGGACGACCTCAAGAGCGTGCTCGCAAAGCTTGACGCCGCAGCCGAGGGTTTTCACACCACTTCGGCCCATGTCGAGTTCGACACCGTCCAGACGGACCCAATTCCGGATAAGGACGTGTTGACCGGAACAGCCTATTACGAGCGCAACGGCAATCATTTCCAGATGGCCGCCCACCTCACGGAGCACAACAAACGCCCCACGGCAAAGACGTACATCCTCTCCGGCAGCACGCTCCGCGTCTCCGATACAGGCAAGGAAAGCGACGCGAAGGCCTATACGCAGGCCGGCAAATACGAGAGCTATCTGATGCTCGGCTTCGGCGCCAGCGGCGCGCAGCTTGAGGAGAAATGGACGATCAAGTACCTGGGAACGGCGACGGTTGACGGCGTTACCACCGACAAGCTTGAGCTGATCGCCAAGGATCCCGAGATCACGAAGACGATTCACAAGGTCACCATTTGGCTGGATACGTCGCGCGCCGTGAGCCTCAAGCAGGTGTTCGATGAGGGCGAGGGGCAGTCCTATGTCTGCTATTACTCCGACATCAAGGTGAATCAGCCGTTGCCCAAGGGCGCCTTCAGCTTCGATGCCGGCAAGTAAAGACGAGACGCCAGCTTCCACAGCGCAATTCCGCCCGCGGCAAACATCATGGGGAAGCACTCCAGCGTGTAGCGCGCCTCGGGCGCCGCAACGGTAAGCAGCAGTGCGCTGCGCAGCAGCATGTACGCGAGCAGAGCGCCCCAGTAACGCGGCCGCATGCACAGGCCGCCAAACCCCAGCAGCAGATACAGCGCATTCAGCGCAACGTACGCCCAACTGAATTCCGTATCTGCGTGATGGTTCGCATAAACCCACCAATCCGAGTCGATATTCAGGTTCTCCACGCGCGGCCGCAGCCACATATCCGCCACGCGGCCCAGCGGCAGACCCACGTAGTAGCGCAGCGAATGCGCGGCGATGCGCTCCTCGGCCAGCTTCTCAAAGCGCGCATCGATCTCGGGCGTAATCTCCATGCCTCGGCTGCTGTAGTCGGCGACGATCGCGGCCGTTTCAGCATATTGCGTGGGGGAGTCGAAGGCGCGGCTGGGCAGGTCACTCATTTCCAGCTTGCCCCCCGGCGCATTCCAATAGATGTCATTTGTGGAAACGAAGTCGAGGCACCATGTCTTCACCCAGCGCTCAAATCCCAGGTTAGGCCTTTCGTCGGGATCGTTGGCCAGCCGCGGCGCCAGCGGCTCAAAGACGTGAAAAACGCTCCAGTTCCGTGCCGTCCACACGGCAAAGGGAGCCAGCGCCAGCAAAACGCAAACAACCGTCATGCGCATCAACTTTTGCGGCGTAATGGCCCCACGCGGCACAGCGGAATCCGAGCAGGCGCACCCAGATCTACGCTCCTCACCTGGCTTTTTCCTCAAGAAAAAGCCACTTCGTGCGCAATCTGAATGGGCACTGTTGCTCGGATTCCGCTCTAATCCAATCACAAGCGCCGGCGCAAAGGCGACGGCGGCCAGCGCGCCATCGGGCCGCAAGAACGCAGCCCAGGTCACTGCGAATGTAAAACACAGCGCATTAGCCCAGCCCGGACCCCCACCCCATCGGCCCCTGCTCTCCGAGCCACCCGCCAATGGGGACCCAGGCCGCTCCCTGAAGCGCGCCATTGACCACATCGCCAGCGCCAGCACAAAAAGCGTGGGCGTCTCAGTGAGCGGAGCCGCCGTGTAGGAGGCGGTGAAGGGGCAAAGCGCCCCCAGCCAGAGCGTTGCCAGCGGTGCTCCGCGGCTCGCCTCGGGGGGTGCGATGCGGCGCACGAAATCCGCCAGCAATAGGCAGCCCAGCAGCTCCAGCCCAATCTGCACGCAGGCCGCGGCAAAGTAGTTCTCCATCCCGAAAACCCTGAAGCAAGCGGCGAGAAAGAGTGGATAGCCGGGCAGCCGGATCAGCGTGGGGTACGTTGCGCCGCTGGACAGCGTGAGGGCAAAACTCCCATGCAGCAGCAGGTTTTTGGCCAAATCACCGTAGATCAGCGTGTCGCCGTTGACCTGAAAGAGGCTCTTCAACATCCACAGCCGAAGCACGAGGCCTGCGGCTATAGCGAGCGCTGCAGACAATGCGGCGCGGGCCTGGCCCATCCTTTTGGCGATCCGCCGCAACGCCGTCAATTGACTCTCTCCGGCAGCTTCCATACGATTCGTACTGTATAGCGTAGCTTGTTTGCGTGGGATTCGCGTAGCCGGAAAAAACTCGAAGACATGCCCGACCGACAAATCTTTTTCGACCCCCAACGTAAGCGCTGGAAGCGCCTGCGGCGCATTTTGGATACAGCAGCCGTGGTCTCCACGCTGGTGGTAGCCGGTTTTATCTTTAACGTGCTGCGTAACCAGCACTTGCCTGAGCTTTTGCTGCCCATTGCCAGGCACAATTTCCACGCTTTACGGGATCAGTCTCTTCCCGTGCTCCACGGCGTCAAGGGCCAGCGCCCCGCGCGCCGCAAGACCACCCGCAAGCCCTCGGAAATTCCCCTGAACACCAACGAAGGCTTGCGCGCCGCCTACTACGTGCAGGATGACGAGGCCAGTTACTCCTCGCTCAAGGAGCACGTCCACCAGATCGATATGCTGTTCCCGCAGTGGCTCCACGTGGACTCACCCAGCGGCACGTTGATGATGATGAGCGGCGACAACCTGAGCGAATATCCGGTGATCAGCGGGGCCACGGTGCACGATCCTGACGACCTGAACAAGGTCAAGCGGGTCATCCAAGCGGCCAGGACTGACACCGAAATCTTCCCCCACTTCAACAATTTCAACCCGCACACCCAAAACTGGGACGCCGGCGTAGGAGATGTGCTGCAAGATGCGCAGAAAAGCGCCGCGCTGCGCCAGCAGATCATGCGCTTTCTCACCGCATACCCGCTCTATCGCGGCCTTTCGCTCGACATTGAAAGCATCCCGGACGAAACTGACCCAGGCTATCTGAGCTTCATTCAGGCGCTGTATGCCCAGATGCACCCTCGCAATCTGCGGCTCTACGTGAACGTAGCCGTCGCCTCCAGTGACAGCGACTTGAAAACCATCGCCGCCAACTCCGACGGCATTGTGCTGATGAACTACGACGAGCACCAGACCAACAGCGACCCGGGGCCCGTAGCCAGCCAGAAGTGGTTCATCGCCAATCTCGTCCGGGTTCTCAAGATCGTGCCCAAGGACAAGCTGATCTGCGCGGTGGGCAACTATGGCTACGACTGGACGCTTTCCATCCCCAATCCAAGGGATCGCAGGCACCGTAAGCCGCAGGTGCTCAATACAGATGTCCTTTCCGTCTCCGATGCATGGGGGCACGCCTCCGATGCCGATGCCGACCTCGATCTCGACTACGACACGCTCAATCCTCACTTCGAGTACATTGACGAAGACAATAACCAGCGCCACGTGGTGTGGTTTCTGGATGCGGTGACGCTCCTCGACGAGATGCGCGCGGCGCGGGAGCTCGGCCTGCAGACCTTTGCCCTTTGGCGCCTGGGCGAAGAAGACAGCTCGCTGTGGAACATCTGGGACCGGCCCACGAATGCAGAATCGCTGCAAGCGCTGGGTGCCGTGCAGCCGGGCCACGACGTTGACTCCGAGGGCGACGGAGATATTCTGCGCGTCACCGGTCTGCCGCAGCCCGGCAAGCGCACCGTAGAAGTAGACACCGACGAGCCGGACCCGCGCAAGAAGCTCATCGTCGACGAACACATGGATGTGTATCCGCGCACCTATACCATCGAGCAGTACGGCTACCATCCCAATCAGCTTGCGCTCACCTTCGACGATGGCCCCGACCCCAAGTGGACGCCGAAGATCCTCAACGTTCTGGAGCAAAAAAACGTCAAGGGAACCTTCTTTCTTATCGGCGCGGAGGCCGCTGACAACATCAGCTTGATGCAGCGCATCTACCACGACGGCGACGAGATCGGGAACCACACTTATACGCATCCCGACATCAGCGAAATCTCCAACCGCCAACTGGATTTGGAGATCAATCTCACCGAGCGCCTGTTCGAGAGCAAGTTGGGCGTGCAGCCGCTCTATTTTCGCCCGCCCTACGATAACGATGAGGAGCCGGATACCGACGACGAAGCCGCGCCCGTGTGGCGCATTCAGCAGGACGGCCTGACCATTATCGGCAGCAAGCTCGACACCAACGACTGGAACGAACACCCGCGCAAGACGCCGGCGGAGATCATCGATTCCATCCTCGCCCAGTTGCAAACCATGAAGACCAAGCCGCAGTTCCGCGGCTCCATCATCCTGATGCACGATGGCGGCGGCGACCGCTCCGTCACCGTGGCCACCCTGCCGCTGCTTATCGATGCCCTCCGCGCCCGCGGCTACACCATCGTTCCCGTCTCCGCGCTCATGGGCAAGACCACTGCGCAGGTAATGCCGCCGCTCACGTTCTGGCCGCGTGTGCGCTCCATTCCCGATTCCATCGCCTTCTCCGCGCTCGACATCATCGCCAATTTCATCGTCCTGGTGTTCTTCGTGGGCGACATCTTGATGAGCGCGCGGCTCGTTATCGTTGGCCTTTTCGCTTTCATCGACCGCCTGCGACGGCCCCGAAGCCAGGCCTCGGCCGGTTACAATCCGCGCGTTGCAGTTCTCATCCCCGCTTACAACGAGGAAAAGGTAATCGTCCGCACCATCCGCTCGGTGCTCAACTCCGATTACAAGAATCTCCACGTCATCGTCATCGACGACGGATCGCTGGACCGCACCGCCGAAGTGGCCGCCGCTGCCTACGCCCAGGAGATCGCCGCCGGGCGCGTACAGGTTCTTACCAAGCGCAACGGAGGCAAGGCCGCCGCGCTCAACTACGGCCTGGAACGCATGGACGAGGAAATCTTCGTCGGCATCGACGCCGACACCGTGATCGCTACCGACGCCATCTCCAAGCTCATTCCCCACTTCGAGGATCCAAGGATCGGCGCCATGGCCGGCAACGCCAAGGTGGGCAACCGCGTGAACCTGTGGACGCGCTGGCAGGCCCTCGAATACATCACCAGCCAGAACTTCGAGCGCCGCGCCCTCGACCTCTTTCACGTCGTCACCGTCGTTCCCGGCGCCATCGGCGCGTGGCGCACCGCTCCGGTGAAGGCTGCCGGCGGCTATCCGCTGAATACCGTAGCCGAGGACGCAGACCTGACGATGAACCTGCTCGAGCAGCGGCTCAAGGTCGACTACGAGGACCGCGCCCTGGCTTACACTGAAGCGCCCATCAATGCCAAAGGCCTGATGCGGCAGCGCTTCCGTTGGTCCTTCGGCATCCTGCAGGCGGTGTGGAAACATCGCGCCGCTTTCGTCCGCAACAAGGCCATGGGCCTCTTCGCCCTGCCCAACATCCTCATCTTCCAGATGCTCTTGCCGCTGGTCTCGCCGTTCATCGACATCATGTTCGTGGCGGGGGTGATCAACTACTTCGTCGACCGGCACTTCCACCCGGAAGCGGCCTCAGCGGCCAGCTTTGAAAAGCTTGTGGTGTATTTCCTTGGCTTCCTGCTCATCGACTTCATTACCTCTTCGGCCGCCTTCAGCCTGGAGCGGCGTCACCCGGCCAACAAAGGCGATGGCTGGCTGCTCTTCCACATCTGGTTGCAGCGCTTCGCCTATCGCCAGCTCTTCTCCATCGTCCTGTTCAAGACGCTGAAGCGCGCCATCGACGGCAAGCCGTTCAACTGGGACAAAATCGAGCGCACCGCCCGCATGAGTAAACGCACCGAAGCCCTCGTAGAGACGGCGCCGTAGCGTCCTGGGCCCGATGTTCTCCGTGTCAATGCGCCGTCATCCTGATAAAGGCAAGAATATACTTGGCTCATCAAGCCTTTTGAGGGCAGGCGGTTGAACGCGCTCGTGGGTAGGGTTCTCTCAGTCCCTCCAGAGACGCTAACCCGCATCTCTCACAGGATGCACGAAAGTGTAGCGCCGGCCTCCAGGCCGGCTGTAGTGCGGGTCTCCAGACCCGTACATTTCCGCTGTCGGCCCAATTCCGTTTTTTCGAGTCCGGATTTCTCATCTCGCTTGGTTGCTGTGAGAAATGCAGGCTAAAGCGCCGCCTCACGTCCAACGAACTGACGGGCAAGGCCGGAGAGAGGCAAGTCTAAAGTCAGACGCCAAGGCCGGGGAAGCCGTGGCAGGTATAGTGATCGCGGAGGGTTCGCGATGCCTGAATTGTTGACTGAGAGGGAGATGTTGTTAATCCTTACGCTGTGCAGGTTGCTCGACAAGCCAGCCGAGCCGGCTCAGGTTCAAGCGTATTTTCAATGGGCTCGGGCAGTTCTTGCTGGGCGTGATCAAGGCTGATCTTTGGCTTGGCGACATCGTAGCGAGCCGCCTCTCAAGCCTTGAGCCATTGAAGGCCCCGTTCCAAGAGCCAGATTCTTTGTTCTGGCCGCGCGGGGCCGTGTTCGTTGAGATAGCCCAACAGGCTTTCATCGGGCTTTACTCCGGATCTCCGAATTTTGGTGCATTTTGCGCCAAAATGAGTCGAAAGTCTGCCCTGAGCGGAGATCGCGGAAGCGATTGGAGTCGAACGGGGACCTGTGGTTGCATTTGATTTTGCCTTTCGTCCCGTGCCAGCGCACGACCGAGGAACCCACCCAGCGGCCGGGAGGGCCGTGTGTTCAAAACCGTCGATCTCACTCAGAGCTGACTACTCCGCTACGCAGGTAAAGCTCGCCGCCGAGTTCTCACCTCCCGGCACGCCGGTGAATTTGGGCCACGTCGGGTACGCGCACAGCGGACGCGTCCGGTTGGCGTTGGCGTTGCCGTCCATAACGGTAAGGCCGCTTGGCGGCTGCCCTTTCTCGACCCAGTTCTCCAGTGCCGAGAGGCTGTCGAACTTTGCATTAAAGACACCGAAACCATGACCGAAGCCGGGGATCAAATAGAACCGCAGAAAACTGTCGAGCCGCTCTTGGCCGAATTGCGCGAGCTGCCGCTTGTAATATTCGATCGAGTTGTACGGCGTGATGAAGTCGTCCGCAGTGCCATGCGTCATGATGATCTTGCCGCCTTTGGCGCGGAATTTCTCCAGGCTCACGTCGGTCACATCCATGATCGCGGCCACTGTGGCGATGCGGTCCTTCCATTGTGTCGGGTCGAATTTTAACGGATCGTAGTTTGGATTGCGTGTCAGAATGAACTTCACCGTCTGGTCGCCGGCTGAATACTCCAGCGCTTCCTTGCCTGACAAAGGATTCGACGGCTGGCTAACCTGCCCGAAGTTCGATGGTCCCTCAAACGTCGCGCCTTCCAGCAGAGCCCATTTCGGGAACGTATCCATTCCGGCGATGGTCACGCCTGGTTTGTAGGGGGAATCGATCATTCGCACCGCGCGGATTTGTGCGTCGGAAAGGCAGTTATCGCCTGTATCGGCGCCGTCAGGGCAGCGCAGCGCCGATATGTCGAATGCCGCATCGCAGGCCTTCACGTTGCTGATGATTCCGTCTTTCGCGCCGTCCAGCTCATCGCATTTGGCTAACACGGCGTCGTCGATCAGCTTCGTCTTTGTGGGATTGATCCATGCCGCGCCCCCTTCCGCGTACAAAGCCCTGCCCACATTGAGCGATCCCAGATGCAGCATGGTGACGTTGTAGGCGGGGAAATGAGCAACCACCCCGTCGTAGTCCTCCGGATAACGCGCAGCGGCATCCAGCGCTTCATGCCCGCCCTGCGAACCACCGATGAAGTAAAAGCGCTCCGGCCCCTGCCCGTACGCCTTGCGGATCACAGCCATCGCGGCGTCGTGCGTCTTCTTTATGGACTGCTTTCCGTAATTCATCAAAGCCTCGTCGTCGAGGCCGAACGATCCATCGAATCCCGGCTTGCCCTTATGCCCGCCGTCGCTGCCGAGCGTCACGTAGCCTTGCTTGAGAGGCGTGTCGCTATTCGGTGTCTGATTCGCATACTGCGTCAGGCCGGTGACCAGCGTGCCGTCGTAGCCGCCGCCGCCCATCTGCACTACGCGGCGGTTCCATGTCGCGGGTAAGTTGACTTCGAATTCGATGTTAGGCGAGGTGGGATTCTGCGGCTTGATGATGCCAATCACCTTGCAGAAACTCCCGTTGGCGTTACCCTCCTCCGCGGCGGATATCATCGTCGCCGTCTGCACCGTCGCGCCGGATGAAGGCAAGCCGATCGCGGACTTGAGGATCGCAAATCCCTTGAGACTGGCGCACGTTGCAGAGGAGAGTTGCGCTTCGTGTGGGTCGGCAGCGTACGCGGCGCCGCTCAGCGCGATGACGATCGTGAACAACGTGAATCGGAAGGCGTTTCGAATGGAGGTCATGGTAAGATTCCGGGCTCCGGCATGAGAAGTCGTGACGATGGGCAAAATTCAGTGAACGTCTCAGCCCGGACTGAGTGTACCATCACCATCTGGGTGCAGAGATGTTCGGATGAAAAGGCGCTCCGGCGACGAAGCACGCGGTTGGTGTCGGCCAGTGTTGTGGCGGCCCGTCACTGAAGTGATTCCGGGCGCTCGGGACGCGCCCAGCGCGCCCACCCATCCTTCGAGAAATCACGTACGCGGCGCAGCCGCGCCCAAAACTCGCGCAACCGCAACCCTCCCGGAGGGAGGGAAAGAAAATAGCCCAGGCTGGGGTCCCCACGGACGGGTCTTTGTCCGTGGGGTGGAGCGTGAAACCCTGGGAACCAGATGGTCCTCTTAGAAAAACAAAGCACGCGGCGAAGCCGCGCTCAAACCTCGCGCAACCGCAACCCTCCCGAAGGGAGGGAAAGAAAATAGCCCAGGGTGAAACCCTGGGAACCAGATCGTTCTCTTAGAAAAACAAAGCACGCGGCGAAGCCGCGCCAAATGCGCCCCTGAACAAACCACCCTCCAGGGCTCCCAGCACGGCAAAGTTCGCAACAAGCCGGCTTGCGGGCATTAATCCCTTCCTCTTCAACTGCACCGTCGATTTACCATCATTAGAGGGCACCGTAGAAAAGAGACCCTGATGCCGGTAAGAGACCCAGTCGTTGAATTGCACGATACGCGCCTGTACAAGAGACTGAATGAGCTGTCCGAAGACTACGCACAGCGAATCACAGTTTTCCTCTCTGGAATCGCACCGCTTCTAGACACCACCGCTCGGCACTTTCCTTACTACACGCGCCACGACGCCAATCACGGCTACCAGGTGATTCGGCGTATCGAACAGATTCTCATACCATCGTGTTTCAAACCGAAGAAGAGCTTCGCTCTTGGCGCCACCGAAATCTTCCTCTTAATTGCTTCGGCCTACGCCCACGATCTGGGCATGACCGTCTTCCCAGGAGAGGAAGAGAAACTCGCCAAAAGCCTCTCCATCTCTCTGGATTCGGGTTGGGAAACAAATCCGGTCCTCCAAGACTACCTGAGGAAGAATCACTCGAAGGGCGGAGGCGAATATATTGCCAAGAACTTCGAAAAGCTACGAATCCCGATCAACCTGGTCGAACCACTGAACTGGATGATGAAGTCACACAACTTCACAATCCCCGAACTGGTCAAAAATCTGAGCGACCCAATTGCTGCCGAACAACGCGTTGTTGACCTGCGGCAGTTGTCGATCATCTTGTGCATCGCGGACGCGATCGAGTTCAGTGACACACGGGTCATCGATGGGGTTCTGGACCTAATCTCGCGCGACGCGAGCGAAGCGGCTCGCAACTCTTATCGCGAAAACATGAAGCATGCTTGCATTAGCGACGGCCTCGCAATTCAAAAGGATGGACGAATTGTGGTTTCCGGTACATTCTTTAATCCGGAGGTGCTTTCGCTCGCGCACCACAACCTCGATCAAATCGAAGAGTGGATGAGGGGGTACTGCGATATTGACCGCCGATCGGGGGTTCGGCGGTTGATCGTGCGGCCTGAGCCTATGTCGCGCCGCCTCGAGCTCAGCAGGGCTCGGTTTGAGCGGCTTGGCGTGAGGATGAGGAAGAAAAACGTAATAGATTTGATTAGCTCTAATGCCGTCTGGAAGTTGAACATTGGCGCGCCCGTGCGCGAACTTATACAGAATTCAGTCGAAGCCTGCCGTTACCGCAAATTCCATTCGGCCATAGCAGACAATTACGTGCCGGCCATCCTCGCCACGTTTAATCGGACAAAGAGAACGATCACCGTTCAAGACAACGGTTGCGGAATGTCAGAGAGTGTCGTCCTGAACCACTTCCTGACAGTTGGCAATAGTCGCGCAACCGAGAAGGCGTACGCTAGCGAGAACTATGCACCCATCGCGCGGTTTGGGATCGGGTTCTGGTCGGTTTTCACTATTGCGGAGCGAGCCCGCATTGAGACCTTGGCCTTCGAAGAATCCGGCAAGGCAGGGACCAGCGGCGGCATTGAGTTCGAGATCGAGCTAAGCGATCTGAAGGACTACACGGTATTCTCACCCAAGGATTCAGCTGCTGGGACGACGGTAACGATCCATCTGAAGCCCGAAGTCATCGTTGATGAGGTATTTGAGCAAGTACGCAACCAACTGCTTTGCTCCGAAATAGAGGTCACGCTCTCGCTCGACGACGAAAGGTTCAAGATCCCAATAGTCACTCCGAGTGTCTCGGATGAATACCTCCTCGAAGCGAAACTGCCGAGGAAGAAGGAACTCGGAATAGAGACATTTAAGTGGAGTGGCACCTTGGGAAACACTGACCTTGCGCTGAGCCTTATTTACCAATTGTTAGATGGGCACGCAAGCTTTGTAAATGATTCCCGAAGGCAGTTCATGTTCCTGGGTCCGCCACGGGGCATTCTGCAGCCGCGGACCGCGATTTGCGGCTTCCAAGCGCGCGTCCGGAACGAGCCGATGTGCTTTGACGTTAACCGGGTTGGAACTTATTTTGCGAACTATACGACCCCACGTGGCATCGAATTCTCGATCGACAGACAGCAGTTGCTCGATACCGATGCCTCGCGAAGATTTGCAAGTGAAACAGCACAATTAATCCATTGCGGTTATCGAGAATTCCTGAATACAGTTGGGGCGCAGAGCGCGAAGTCGATCTTCGAGCTGAATGCACAGTCCCGCATGTCCGGCGGGGAAGTGCCAGACACACTCACCGGAAGAGAACTGGCCGAGGCATTTTCCAACTACCCCGACCTGCTCTGCTTCAAAATGATTCCGGTTCGCCTAGATGCAGATGTGAGCACTGCTGACCCTGAGTATTTGAACCTCGGTGCGCTTGCTAGAAGGTCCGGAACTATCTGGGTCATACAAAATCACTACCACGTGCCGGTTGGTGGAGGAAGGTTCGCTTCTTTTAAGGAGGACTCCCTCCTGCCTTTTGCTTACTTATACGCGACCCGGGTGCACAGACAACTCAGCGTGAAGGAAGACATGTTCGTTGCGGAGCCGCATCGCTTGGCGTCAATGCTTTTCGATTGCGACCCAAATAGCACAGTGGAGTTCGTTAAAGCACTCCTCGTGCCGGGCATGCCCCCGGTTGACGTATGCATCCAGAGGATCTCCCTTGGCAACGTGGGCTTTGCCGGTCCAGCTGCGGGCATTCTCGCCGAAATTCAAGGTCGGTGGAGTGGCGCCGTTTACTTAAGGGACTTCGTAACGCCCAACGGAAGGCCGTACATGTTTCTTGGCAGGTCCCGCGTATTGATTCAGAAATCGAGCCGCTTGAGATCCCGCTTGGAGGATTTGAAGGCTGAGGGTCGCCTTATAAAGCTCGCCGAGACTATCGCGTTTTTACAGGACGATGAAGCAGGGTTCACGCCGGCAGCCGTGGCAGATTTGCTCTGAATCGGACCCGCATTCTTTGCCGGCAACAACAGGCCCAAGCTCTCATTTGAGTCGCAAGAAAAGGCCTGGCGGGTGCCCCGTCCAAGCTCTGCTTGGGCGGGAGGCGGAGCACAATCCACGATCAGTCCCTAAACCCCCTTTCCACCCCCCGACCACCTCGCCTTGGGCATCTCATCGCCCCGGCCCTAAGATTTTCCCGCCCCGCCTTGCAGATAATTTCGCTTTTTTGTCGCACAATCATTCCATAGACGGTTTTCACGGGGTCCGAGCCGAGGCGACGTGCCTGAGCGAGATGCCCCCGGCAAGGCACGACCGGTGCGCAACTCCGCTAGCTCCGCTAACCCCGCTAACAGTGGAAGGATGCCCCCAGCCCGTAACTGCTGTGTTTTCAAATATGGAGGGATATACCTGATCCATAACTCCTTTGTTTTCAAATATGCGGATATGGCATATATAGGGAGGGGGCAGGGGCGTGGTACGGTACGGACCGGTCACATCCCTGACAGATTGCACCGGGAACATATCTGACACTAACTCCGCTAGCTCCGCTAACTCCGCCAGCTCCGCTAAATCCGCCGGCCCGCTGAATTGCCGTGTCGCTAACCCGCCCGCATGCTCCCTGCCGAGGCCTCAGGCGGGCGAGGGAAACCATGAAGCAAACCAGGAACATCACCGTATGCGTCTCTGAAAGCACCTACCACCAGGCGCGGGTTTGGGCGGCCCGTCACCGCACCTCCATTTCGGCGGCCGTGCAGTTCCTGCTCGAAAACCTGTCCGATGTCTCGCGCGCCATCCACTATCTGCGTGAAGAGGATCCGAACTTCGGCGCCCACTCCAGACTCGAACCATGAGCGCCCACCCCCCTATGCAAATTTGCCGATTTCGAACTGTGAAGCTGCAGAAGTCACTTAACATTATAAAAATCAATGGTTTCCGCGCCGGCGGCTGCACGGAATCGCAGAAACTTTGAATCTGTGAAACTGTGGACTTCGAGGCATAAGTCCTTTGTATTCTTCAAAACAGGCGCGGCTGGCACAGTCACATTTTTCGCGAAATCATTAGATTCTGCGCAGATTGGCGAACTTTTCCATCAGCTTTTTTATGCCGTGGCGGGCAAAAAGCACAGTGAGCTTGGCATCTTCGCCGTCGCCTTCGCGCATCAGCACTTGGCCTTCGCCATATTTCGCATGGATGACGCGCTGGCCTTTCTTCAGGCCCGATGCGCCGCTCGTCGCGGGAAGGTTCATCGCCGGACGCGGGAAAGAACCAGGCCTGCCGGCTCCGGACTTTCCGCCAAAGAAGCGCGCGATATTGTCAATGGAGTTCGGCGCAGCCGCGCTTGTACCTTTTGGCGCTTCCGCGCTTTTACCTCTTGGAGCAGTATCGCGGCCAAACGGCGCAGAGGAGTGCGGGATCTCCTGGCTCTCATCTTCGTAGTTGAAGTGGCGGCCGTCGAAGTCGCCCGGCTTTCTTTGGTTCCGAGTTGCTCCGTACGGAGACCGATAGGCAGGAGTGGACCACGCGGGACTGCGTCCACCGAGATTCTCCACCAACTGCGTGGGAACCTCTTCCAGAAAGCGCGACGGGATGGTCAGCTCAGGAACATCGTTGCCGTAGCGGCGGCGGTAGTGGGCGCGGCTCAGGACGAGTGAGTTCATAGCGCGCGTCATTCCGACGTAACAGAGCCGACGCTCCTCTTCGAGCTCTTCGGGGCTTGAGAGCGTGCGCGAATGCGGAAACAGGCCCTCCTCGAGTCCGGCGAGAAAGACAAGCGGAAACTCCAGGCCCTTGGCGGCGTGCAGAGTCATCAGCGTGACGCGCGCGTTGGGGTCGAACTGATCGGTATCGGAGGCCAGCGCGGCGTGGTCGAGGAACTCGGCCAGGGTTTCGCCGCGCTCCTCGGCGTCGTGCGCGGCGTTGGCCAGTTCCTTCAGGTTCTCAATGCGGCTGAAGGCCTCGGGCGTGCCCTCGGTTTCAAGAGCCTTGATGTAGCCGGTGCGGTCGATGAGGAATCGGATGAGTTCGGGCAGCGTGGCCGAGTCGCCGGGCGCGCGGAACCCGGTCACCTCCCTCTCTTTATCATTTGCGGCTTCTTCCGCGTCGGAGTCGAAGCCGGGGCTTGGTTGCGGGTTCGCCTCCGGTGCGTTTGCCTCTGCTGCGTTCGCCTCTGCGGCGCCGAAGTCGAAACCGGTGTCGGCGTCTCCGGCCGCCGATTCCGCCACATCCGCCGCGAGCTTGCCGGCGAAGTCGAGATCGAGCATGGCCTGCGCATCGAGAATGAGCTGGCGGAAGGTATCGAGCGCCATGGAGGCGCGGGTGGGAACCAGGTGGTTGGCAATGGCCGCGCCAATCGCGTCCCAGGTAGAGGCGCCGGTTTCAAGGGCCAGCCGCTCCATGGTTTCGAGCGTGGTTTTGCCGATGCCGCGGGCCGGCGTGTTGACCACGCGCTGCAGGGCCATGGAGTCGTGCGGATTGCGGACGAGCCGGAGATACGCGAGCAGGTCCTTGATCTCGGCGCGTTCGTAAAAGCTGAATCCGCCCACCATGGTGTAGCTGATGTTGTAGCGGCGCAAAGCCTCTTCCACGAGCCGCGACTGCGCGTTGGTTCGATAGAGAACGGCGCAATGACCGGCAGCGGCTCCGCCGCCCTGTGTTTCGGACGAGTCCTGTGCCCGGAGGAATGCCTGAATCTTGTCAGCGATGAAGAGCGCTTCGTTTTCGCCGTCGGGCGCTTCGTAGTAGCCGATGAGCGATCCGCTCTGGCGCTCGGTCCACAGCTTCTTCCCCTTGCGGCGAATGTTGTTGGCGACCACGGCGCCCGCTGCCTCCAAAATAATCTGCGTGGAGCGGTAGTTCTGTTCCAGGCGAACGATGCGCGCGTCGGGAAAGTCCTTCTCGAACTCGAGAATGTTGCGGATGTCGGCGCCGCGCCAGGAGTAGATGCTCTGGTCCTCGTCGCCCACCGCGCACACGTTCTTGTGCTCGCCGGCAAGCAGCTTCATCAACTCGTATTGCGGGCGGTTGGTGTCCTGGTACTCGTCGACCAATAAGTATCGATACCGCCGCTGGTAGCGCTCGCGGACCTCGCCCGAAGCTTTGAGCAGGTGCACGGCTTCGAGCAGCAAGTCGTCGAAGTCCATGGCGTTGTTCTTGCGCAGCTCGTCCTGGTAGGCCTTGAAGATGTGCGCGACGCGTTCGCTGGTGGGGTCCTTGGAGCTGAGGAAATAATCCTGCGGGTCGACCATGTGGTTTTTGGCCCACGAGATGCGGCCCTGCACGCTACGCGGAGTCATCTGCTTGGTGTCGAGCCCCATGCGCTTCATGATCTGCTTGACGATGCCCTGCTGATCGTTTTCGTCGAAGATGGTGAACGTCCGCGTGAGCCCCTTGCCGCCAACCTTCAGCGCCTCGATGTCGCGGCGCAGAATGCGCACGCAGAACGAGTGAAAGGTGGAAATGAGCGGCTTGGCCAGCGATGAGTGACCCAGCAGCCGGTCCACGCGCTCGGCCATCTCGCTGGCGGCCTTGTTGGTAAAGGTGACGGCCAGAATGGCGTCGGGCGCAACGTCTTTCTCGCGGATGAGCCAGGCGATGCGATGCGTGATGACGCGGGTCTTGCCCGATCCGGCGCCGGCCAGGATGAGCAGCGGGCCTTCGGTAGCCTCCACCGCGGCGCGCTGTTCGGGATTCAGATGTTCGAGGAGCGGCTGCAAGGCGAAGGTCCTGGCGGGAAGGTTCCTGGGTCTAGTGTAACGTTCAAGCGGACGAGACGCCGAGAGCGCGAAGACGGCAAACGTTGTTTGTGAGTAAACCCTTCAGTGTGGCGTGAGCGAGCCACTACCCGGGTTTCAAGACGTTTGCATTCCAATCCCCTTTTCGCTACTATAGATAGATACGCGCAGGGAGGTTCCTGCGCTGTCATTAGCACCACGGCTTTTGAATGCGGCCTGCGCGGCAAGTTGCCTACGCGACCAGCACTCCCCGCATAGCGGGGCTGGCAAAGGCGGTGGGAGACGAGGGAAGAATGGCCAAGACTGGCAAGAATATTGTGAAGGCGCGCGCCGCTATCACCAAGCCGGCGTATCCGCTGCCTGAAGCAGTGAGTCTCCTCAAGCAAGTCAAGTACGCGAAGTTCGACGAGACCGTCGATCTGACGTTGCGTTTGGGTGTGGACACGCGCCACGCCGACCAGATGGTGCGCGGCACGGTGGTGCTACCGCACGGGTTGGGCAAGACCAAGACCGTGGCCGTAATCGCGACCGGCGACCGGCAGAAGGAAGCCACCGCGGCCGGCGCCGACTTTGTGGGCGGCGAGGAGATGGTGGAGAAGATTCAGAAGGAAAACTGGACCGCCTTCGACGCGCTGATCGCCACTCCGGACATGATGAAGGTGGTGGGACGGCTGGGCAAGGTGCTGGGACCGAAGGGTCTGATGCCGAATCCCAAGACCGGGACCGTGACCCTGGACGTGGCCGCGGCGGTGAAAGAGATCAAGGCCGGCAAGGTGGAGTTTCGCGCCGATAAGACCAGCCTCGTGCACGTGCCCGTGGGCAAGTTGAGCTTCGACCAGCAAAAGCTGATCGACAACGCGACCACGGTGATCACTTCGATCGTGCGCGCCAAGCCTTCGGCGGCCAAGGGCAAGTACATCAAGAGCGTCACGTTGAGCTCGACGATGGGCCCCGGAGTTCCGCTGGATTCTTCGGTGGCGGATGCGGCCAGCAAGCGCTGAAAAGCAGGGACCAGGGATGTAGGGAACAGGGATTAGCGATCCCTGTCGTATCGGAGCGAAGACATGGCAATTTCGAAAGCGAAGAAGGCGGAGAAGGTCAAGGTTCTGGCCCATGAGCTGGAGACTTCGACGACTGCGATTATCGGCACGTTCAGCAAGTTGACCGTCGCCAAGGATTACCAGTTGCGCAAGGTGATTCGCGAGGCCGGCGGCAAGTATCGCGTGGTAAAGAACAAGCTGGCCGCGATCTCCGGCACGGGCACGCAGGTTGAAGCGGCCCTGAAGGGCTTGAAGGGCGTGAACTCGGTAGCGTTCACCGCGGGCGATCCCGTGGCCCTGGCAAAGGTATTCGCCAAGTGGGCGGGCGAGAACGCGGCGGAGTTCCAGTTCAAGCTGGGCATTGTGGACGGCAAGCTGCTCACAGTTGACGAAGTGAAGGCGTTGGCTACGATGCCGGGCAAGGAAGAGATCTTCTCGAAGCTGCTCTTCCTGATCAACGCACCGGCGCAGCGGCTGGCCACGGTGATCAATGCCGCGGGCCGCGATCTGGCCGTCGTGCTGGGTCAGGGCGTGGAGAAGGAAAAGTTTGCTAGCGCCGCGTAGCGGCGCTAGATATTAGCTCTTAGCTTTCTTGTGGTGAAGTTGAGATCGAGCGTCTCACCGAGGAAAAAACTAGGAGCTAAAGGCTAATAGCTGTTGTTAAGGGTTTTGGCCGTGAAGCAGGAAGAAAGGGCGCGGGTCTGGCGCATCGGAAACTTTCAAGCCTTGCTTTTGCGGCCGGGGAAACGCGAATTCAAACGGTTCTGATTGGAGAGAAAAATGGCGGATATAGCACAGTTGGAAGAACAAATTGTGAGCCTGAGCCTGCTGGAAGCGGCGGCTCTGGTAAAGAAGCTGGAAGAGAGGCTTGGCGTTTCAGCCGCAGCCGCAGCTCCGGTGGTTGCCGCGGGCGGCGCTGGCGCCGCTGCGGCTCCAGCTGTTGAGGAGAAGACCGAATTCCAGGTCATTCTCAAGGACGCAGGCGCCAATAAGATCAGCACTATCAAGGCGGTACGCGAGGTCACGTCGCTGGGTCTGAAGGAAGCCAAGGACCTGGTGGATGGGGCTCCCAAGGCGATCAAGGAAAACGCGACCAAGGAAGAGGCCGAGGCCATCAGGAAGAAGTTTGAAGGCGTTGCGACCGTCGAGATCAAGTAAACGGCACGAGACTTGCAAGGGACGCCGGGACGCGCTACGATATAAGTTGCGCGTCCTACGGGTTCTGTTCGGTTATTCCAGGGACTGGAACGGTTAGGTGGCGCGTAATCTCAAGCGTGGAGTCCATGCACGCGTCTGTCGTTCAGGGCAGTGGAGAGCCCAATCGGCGCGGACGTCATGAATCGGTTAAGTTCTTTTGGGTCAGCGGTTTGCCTTGAAGTCAGGCGGGGCAGCCATTGATGAGGGTCGGGCAGCTGGCAATACGCGGCGGAAGCGGATATTGCGATCGGCGAGGACAATGGAAGAGAATTCGGTTGGGAGCACTGGCGACGGGCCGCGCTCGTGAGGCATTGCGTCCTTACGGGCTCTTTGTGTCTCGCCAGTGCGCATTGAGAGCTTTTTTCGAGCTCCAGCTGGTATTTGGGTACAACCTCCCATCGGCGGTTTCACCCTAATTTCAGGGTTCCTCCGTTGCGCTCGCTTCTTCCATTTGTGCGCAGTCTAGCGCACCTGCCCGATGTACTGCAATATCAACCACGCGTTATTGACGCGATTCTCACAGGACCCTTCTGACCGGGGTTCACCCCGGTATGACCGGAACCAGTTTTCCGGTTTGCCGGCAGTATGCGAGCAGGACATTCATTGCCTGCTCAATGGTAATTTCGATTTCTTTAGGAACAATACCGGCGCCGATGAGACTCGGGCGCCGGACCGGCGCGGCCACTTTGAAGAGGGCGGACGCCGGAGCGACGAGGCTCAGGAGTGATCATGCCCAACGAGAAGCGCGCGATTCGCAGCCGGCTCGATTTTTCAAAGATTCCCACCGCAACCCAGATTCCCAACCTGATTGAAGTGCAGCGCCGCTCCTACGAGCGTTTCCTGCAAATGGATAAGCTGCCCAACGAGCGTGACGACTCGGGATTGCAGTCGGTGTTTGTGTCGGTTTTCCCGATTACTGACTTCCGCGGCATCTCGCAGCTGGATTTCGTCGACTTCGCGATCGGCAACTGGGAGTGCAAGTGCGGACACCTGAAGGGTCTTCACCACTTGCGCACGGCCTGCGTGCATTGCGGGGCTATGGTCATCACCGATCCCTTCCTGCCCAGCGACGTGCTCTGCCAGAAGTGCGGCACGTACAACAAGAACACGCCCGACTTCTGCAACAAGTGCGGCGATCCGGTGAGCCTGCAGTTGAAGTACGACCAGCAGGAGTGCGAAGAGCGGGGCATGACCTTCTCCGCGCCGTTGAAGGTGACGGTGCGCCTGACCATCTACGATAAAGACCCCGAGACGGGTAATAAGAGCATCCGCGACATTAAGGAACAGGAAGTGTTCTTCGGCGATATTCCGCTGATGACACCGAACGGCACGTTTATTGTGAACGGCACCGAGCGCGTGATCGTTTCGCAGTTGCACCGCTCGCCCGGCGTCTTCTTTGAAACCGCCAACAGCCGCACCTATTTCCTGGGCAAGATCATTCCCTATCGCGGTTCGTGGGTGGAGTTCGAGTACGACCAGAAGAACACGCTTTATGTACGCATCGACCGCAAGCGCAAGTTTCTGGGAACGATCTTCCTGCGCGCGCTGGGGCTGCGTTCCGACGAAGAAATTCTGAAAACCTTCTACACCGTCGACCGGCTGCACATCGCCGACGGGAAGCTGCAGTGGGAGGTGCCGCAGGATGCTGCGAAAAGCACGCACCTGGTGGGCGTGAAGCCGGCGCACGGCATCAAGCATGGTAGCGAAGAGATTGCGCACTCCGGGCGCAAGATCACGCCGCATGCGCTCAAGGCGCTGCGTGCATCGGGCGTTGACAAGGTGGAAGTGGAAGCCGCCGAGTTGGATGGCGCGATGACCGCCTCCGACGTGGTGGACACCTCAACCGGCGAAGTAGTGGTGGAAGCGAACGTGGAGTTGACCGCCGACCGGCTGCACAAAGTGCTGGCAAGCGGCGCGACCAACTTCGAGGTCTTTTTCCCCGACCGCGACGACGTGGGCAACATCATCTCCAACACGCTGAAGCGAGACTCCGTGCACAAGCCGGAAGAGGCGCTCATCGAGATCTACCGCAAGCTGCGGCCGGGCGACCCGCCCACGCTGGACACGGCTACGGCACTCTTCGAAGGCATGTTCTTCGATGCGCGCAAGTACGATTTCTCGCGCGTAGGCCGGCTCAAGTTCAACATCAAGCTCTACGAGAACCAGGACGCCACGCCTCTGGATCACCGCACGCTGACGCCTGAGGATTTTTACTCCACGATTCGCTACCTGCTCAAGTTGCGCAAGAGCATCGGCATGGTGGACGATATCGACCACCTGGGCAACCGCCGCGTGCGCGCCGTGGGCGAGCTGATGGAAAACCAGTTCCGCATCGGCCTGGTGCGCATGGAGCGCGCCATCAAGGAAAAGATGAGCGTATATCAGGAACTGAACACGGCCATGCCGCACGATCTGATCAACGCCAAGCCGGTGATGGCTGCGATCCGCGAGTTCTTCGGCTCCTCGCAGCTCTCGCAGTTCATGGACCAGACCAACCCGCTATCGGAGATCACGCACAAGCGGCGGCTTTCGGCTCTTGGGCCCGGCGGGCTTTCGCGTGAGCGCGCGGGCTTCGAGGTCCGCGACGTGCACCCCACGCACTACGGCCGCATCTGCCCCATTGAGACGCCGGAAGGGCCGAATATCGGACTGATCAGCTCGCTGAGCTGCTTTGCGCGCATCAATGAGTACGGATTCATCGAGTCGCCTTACCGCAAGGTAAAGGATTCGAAGATTCTCGACTTCATTGAGATTGTCAACGCCGGCGAAAGCGGCCTGCGCGTGGGCGACCACATCGAAAAGGAAGAGGCGGCGCGCCTGAACGCTCAACTGAAGAAAGCAGGCAAGCGGGCGATCGACTCGATTCCGTTCAGCTTCTACCTTTCCGCGTGGGAGGAAGACCGGCACACCATCGCCCAGGCGAATATCGAATTTAACGAAAAGGGCGAAATCACCGAAGATCTGGTGAACGCGCGCCGGCAGGGCAACTTTGTGCTGGTGAACCGCGCCGAAGTCGACTACATCGACGTCAGCCCCAAGCAGCTGGTTTCGGTGGCCGCTTCACTGGTGCCGTTCCTTGAGCACGATGACGCCAATCGCGCGCTGATGGGCGCCAACATGCAGCGTCAGAGCGTGCCGCTGCTCGCGGCCGAGGCTCCACTGGTGGGCACGGGCATGGAAGGCGTGACGGCGCGTGACTCCGGCGCCGTGATTCTGGCCAAGCGCAACGGTATCGTGGACTCGGTCGACTCCGAGCGCATCATCGTGCGCGTGGAGGGCGAGCACCATCCCACGCAATTGTCGCGCGAGGTGGGTTCCGACATCTACCAGCTCATCAAGTTCAAGCGGTCGAATCAGAACACCTGCATCAATCAGAAGCCGGTGGTTCGCGAGGGCGAGCGCGTGGTGAAGGGCCAGGTGATTGCCGACGGGCCGTGCACCGAGCAGGGCGAACTTGCACTGGGACGCAACGTGCTGGTGGCCTTTATGCCCTGGCGCGGCTACAACTTTGAGGACGCCATCCTCATCAGCGAACGGCTGGTGCGCGAGGACTATTACACCTCAGTGCACATCGAGGAGTTCGAAATTGAGGCCCGCGACACCAAGCTGGGCCCCGAGGAGATTACGCGCGACATTCCCAACGTGAGCGAGCACGCGCTGAGGGATCTCGATGAAAGCGGCGTGATCCGCATCGGCGCCCAGATCGGCCACGGCGACATTCTGGTGGGCAAGGTGACGCCCAAGGGCGAAACCCAGTTGACGCCGGAAGAGAAGCTGCTGCGCGCGATTTTCGGCGAGAAGGCCGGCGACGTGCGCGACGCTTCGCTCACCTGCCCTCCGGGCATCGAGGGCACGGTGGTGGACGTGCGCATCTTCAGCCGCAAGGGCCAGGAGAAGGATGAGCGCGCCAAGCTGATCGAGGCCGAATACGTGGCCAAGCTCGAAAAGAATCTTGGCGACGAGATCCGCATTCTGACCGACGAGCGCCTGAAGCGCCTGGATGCGATTCTGGGCGGAAAGGAAGTGCTCGCCGACCTGCACGATGAGCGCACCAACAAGCGCCTGATCACCAAGGGCGCAATCCTGGACCGCGACACCATCGAGCGCATCTCGACCAAGAACCTGAAGCGCATCCGCTACAACGACAAGGACCCGCGTGTCAACGAGCAGATCGATGAGATCGAGGAGATGACTTCGCGGCAGATCGAAGTGCTGCGCAAGATCACCAACGAGAAGGTGGCCAAGCTGCAGAAGGGCGACGAGCTGCCTCCGGGCGTGATCAAGCTGGTGAAGGTTTACGTGGCCATGAAGCGCAAGCTGAGCGTGGGCGACAAGATGGCCGGCCGCCACGGCAACAAGGGCGTGATTGCGCGCATATTGCCGGAAGAAGACATGCCGTATTTGCCCGATGGAACGCCGGTGGAGATCGTCTTGAACCCGCTCGGCGTGCCCTCCCGAATGAACGTAGGCCAGATTCTGGAGACGCACCTGGGCTGGGCCGCGCACGCGCTGGGCAAGAAGATTGCCCAGCTGGTCAAGGCCAACTCCGAAGCCTCTTTCATCCGTGAAGCGATGAAGAAGGAGTTTGCGGGAACGGCCACGCTGCGCCAGTTGCTGGAGCTGGACGACGAGATGCTGTTGCGCGTTGCTGCCGGCATGGAGCGCGGCATCTGGTTCGGGACGGCTGTGTTCGACGGCGCGCGCGAACAAGAGATCAAGGCGCTGCTGGCCGCGGCCGGCTTGCCTTCATCGGGCAAGACCGCGCTCTACGACGGCATGACAGGCGAGAAGTTCGAGCAGCCGGTGACGGTGGGCTACATCTACATGCTCAAGCTGTCGCACCTTGTGGACGACAAGATTCACGCGCGGTCCATCGGGCCGTACTCGCTGATTACGCAACAGCCGCTGGGCGGCAAGGCGCAATTCGGCGGGCAGCGTTTCGGAGAAATGGAAGTGTGGGCGCTGGAAGCTTATGGCGCCGCCTACATTCTTCAGGAACTGCTCACGGCGAAGTCCGACGACGTCTATGGCCGCACCAAGATCTACGAGGCCATCGTCAAGGGCGAAACGGCGATGGAGCCGGGCGTTCCGGAGTCGTTCAACGTATTGATTCGTGAATTGCAGTCGCTGTGCCTTGACGTGGAGCTGATCAAGCGCGCCGATATTGCGCGCAAGGCGCCCACGCCGGAAGTGGCGGCAGTGGCGGATTGAAAAGCAGCTTCTAGCTTTTAGCTGTTAGCCCTTAGCTTGATGTTGCCGTGATTTGCTGATGCGGCTTCAATGAGCAGAAAAGGCTAAAAGCCAAAGGCAAACAGCTGAAAGCTGGTTTACGGGTCCTTCTTGAAAGCGGCAAACACCGCTTCCCGGGAAGGAAGGACCCCAAAGAAATCCCGGGAAACACCGCGGCAGGCAATACAGAGCTTGCTAAGGAGGCTCACCTTGTTCCGTTCAAACCCGTTTGAGCTTACCAGCCCGATTACCGACTTTGACGCGATCCGCATCATGCTGGCTTCTCCGGAGAAAATCCGCAGTTGGTCGCATGGTGAGGTCACCAAGCCGGAGACCATCAACTACCGCACCTTCAAGCCGGAGCGCGACGGCCTTTTCTGCGCGCGCATCTTCGGCCCGGTGACGGATTGGGAGTGTTTGTGCGGCAAGTACAAGCGCATGAAGCACCGTGGCGTCATCTGCGACAAGTGCGGCGTGGAAGTGACGGTGAGCAAGGTGCGCCGTGAACGCATGGGCCACATCGAGCTGGCTTCGCCCTGCTCACACGTATGGTTCTTCAAGGGCCTTCCCTCGCGCATCGGCCATTTGCTCGACATTTCGCTGCGCGATCTGGAGAGCATTCTCTACTTCGAGTCCTACGTGGTGGTCGATCCTGGCGACTCGGGCGCGCGCGAGCGCGAGATCATCAAGGACGAAAACCGCTACCGCGAGCTGGACCAGCAGTTCCGCCCTTCCGGCTTCAAGGCTATGATGGGCGCCGAGGCCATCAAGGAACTGCTCAAGCGCGTGAGCGTCGACGAACTGGGCATGGAACTGCGCGAACGGATGAAGACCGAAACCTCTGCGCAGAAGAAGCTCAAGTACGCCAAGCGGCTAAAGGTCGTGGAGGCATTCCGTAAGAGCTCCAACAAGCCGCAGTGGATGATTCTCGACGTGCTTCCTGTCATTCCCCCGGAGCTGCGCCCCCTGGTGCCGCTCGATGGCGGACGGTTTGCTACTTCGGACCTGAACGATCTCTATCGCCGCGTGATCAACCGCAACAACCGGTTGAAGAAGCTGATGGACCTGCACGCGCCGGAAGTGATTGTGCGCAATGAGAAGCGCATGTTGCAGGAGGCCGTAGACGCCCTGTTCGACAATGGGCGCCGCGGACGTGTGCTGCGCGGCGCCAACAACCGCCCGCTCAAGTCGCTCTCTGACACGCTCAAGGGCAAGCAGGGCCGCTTCCGTCAGAACCTGCTTGGCAAGCGCGTGGACTATTCGGGCCGTTCGGTAATCGTTGTCGGGCCTGAATTGAAATTGCACCAGTGCGGCCTGCCCAAGAAAATGGCGCTCGAGCTGTTCAAGCCGTTCATCTATCACCGTTTGGAGCAGACCGGCCAGTGCACCACCATCAAGCAGGCCAAGGAAATGGTCGAGATGCAGGAGCCGGTGGTGTGGGACATTCTGGAAGAAGTCATCAAGGACCACCCGGTGCTGCTGAACCGCGCTCCCACGCTGCACCGCCTGGGAATTCAGGCCTTCGAGCCTGTACTAGTTGAAGGCAAAGCCATCAAGATTCATCCCCTGGTCTGCACCGCGTTCAACGCCGACTTCGACGGCGACCAGATGGCCGTGCACATTCCGCTGTCGCCTGAGGCACAGATTGAAGCCAGCGTGCTGATGCTGGCCTCGCACAATATTCTTTCGCCGGCCTCGGGCCAGCCGATTACCGTGCCCACGCAGGACATGGTGCTTGGCCTCTACTACCTGACCAAGGCCAAGAAGGGCGCGAAGGGCGAAGGACGCGTGTTTGCCAACACCGAAGAGATCCTGATGGCTCTCGAAGCCGGAGAAGTGGAGACGCTTTCGCCCATTCGTCTGCGCTACACGGGCAAGGTGCTCGACATGACGACCGCCTACGACGATCAGGACTTGACCCACACCGAACCGGTGGACTTCGACAAGGAGTATCTCTCTACCACCGTAGGCCGCGTTATTCTCAACGATGCGCTCCCCGCCGGCATGCCTTACATCAACGGCCTGATGAAGAAGAAGGGCATCGGGCAGCTGGTGAATTATTGCAACCAGAACCTGGGCCTTGAAGTGACGGTGGGCATGCTCGACCGCATCAAGTCGCTGGGGTTCCATTATGCTACGGTCTCCGGACTTTCCGTCGGCCTGGACGACATGGTCATCCCGGAGAGCAAGTACAAGGTTGTCGACGACGCTGACAAGAAGGTGATCGAGGTCCAGAAGCAGTACATGGACGGCGCCATCACCAACGGCGAGCGTTCGAACAAGGTCATCCAGATGTGGTCGGCGGTAACGGATCAGGTCGCGGACGAGATGTTCGGCAACATGAAGCGCGCCGACGACGAGGGAGCCATGAATCCGATCTACATCATGGCCGACTCCGGCGCCCGCGGATCGAAGCAGCAGATTCGCCAGCTTTCGGGCATGCGCGGGCTGATGGCCAAGCCGTCGGGCGAAGTCATTGAGACGCCCATCACGGCGAACTTCCGCGAAGGGCTGACAGTGCTGGAATACTTTATTTCCACACACGGAGCACGCAAGGGCCTAGCCGATACGGCGCTCAAAACCGCCGACTCCGGCTACCTGACCCGGCGTCTGGTCGACGTGGCGCAGGATGTGATCGTGACCGAGCAGGATTGCGGCACGCTCGAAGGCATCTACGTCGGCTCCATCGTCGAATCGGGCGAGATTATCGAACCGCTGCGGGACCGCATCATCGGCCGCGTGTCGCTCGAACGGATCAAGGACTACGACGGCAACGTGGTGGTCGACGTGAACCAGCCCATCGACGAGGATATCGCGTCGGCGATCCAGGGCGCGGGCGTGGAGAAGGTGAAGATTCGCTCCGTGCTCACGTGCGAGTCGCGCCGCGGCGTGTGTGCGCTGTGCTACGGGCGCAACCTCGGCTCTGGCCGCATGGTCGAGCTTGGCGAAACCTGCGGCGTCATTGCCGCGCAGTCCATCGGCGAACCGGGCACGCAGCTTACCATGCGTACCTTCCACGTGGGCGGTACGGCCAGCCGCGTGGCCGACAAATCGCGCCTCGACGCCAAGAACAACGGCTACGTGCGCTTCATCAACCTGAACACCGTGGCAAGCAAAGAAGGTGAGCTGGTGGCCATGAACCGCTCCGGCTCATTGGCCATTGTGGACGACCGTGGCCGCGAAAAAGAGCGCTACCAGGTTGTTTATGGCGCACGGCTCCGCGTGCGCGAGGGTTCCGCAGTCAAGCTCGGCGAAGTGCTAGCCGAGTGGGATCCTTACACCTATGCCATCCTCACGGAGATCGGCGGCACGGCGCAGTTCAAGGACCTCCAGGAAGGCATCACGCTCAACGAAGAGGTGGACGAAGTGACCGGCCTCTCGCGCTGGGTGGTAGCCGATTCGCCCGACGAGAAGCGGCAGCCGGCAGTTGTGGTGAAGAACTCAAAGACGCACAAGCGCTACCTCCTGCCGCGCGGCGCTCACCTGATGATGCAGGACGGCGATGAAGTGGGTCCGGGCGACGTGCTGGCCAAGATTCCTAAGGAAAGCACACGCACCAAGGACATCACCGGCGGTCTGCCTCGCGTGGTGGAGCTGTTCGAAGCCCGCAAGCCCCACGAGACGGCGATTATTTCGGAAATCGACGGCGTGGTCCGCTTCGGCGAAGTCTCCAAGGGACAACGCAAGATCTACGTCACGGCCGACAATGGCGATGAGAAGGAGTACTCGGTACCGCGCGGCATCCACGTCAACGTGCAGGAGGGCGAACGCTTGCGCGCCGGCGACCCGCTGATGGACGGCCCTTTGAACCCGCACGACATTCTCGCCGTGCTGGGCGAAAAGGAGCTGCAGGCTTACCTGGTGAACGAAATCCAGGAGGTCTACCGGCTGCAGGGCGTGGCCATCAGCGACAAACACATCGAAGTGATTGTGCGGCAGATGCTGCGCTGGGTGCGCATCGACGAAGTGGGAGACACGAATTTCCTCCTGGAGCAGCAGGTGGACCGCTTCCGCTTCAAGGAAGAGAACGAGCGCGTGCTCACCAACGGAGGCCGTCCGGCAATTGGGCGTCCGCTGCTGCTGGGCATCACCAAGGCATCGCTTTCGACGGACAGCTTCATCTCCGCGGCCAGCTTCCAGGAGACGACGCGCGTGCTTACCGAAGCCAGCATCAACGGCGCGGTGGACAATCTGCGCGGCCTGAAGGAGAACGTGATCGTGGGACGCCTAATCCCTGCGGGCACGGGCCTGGAGTACTACCGCAACGTGCAGCTCTCGCCGGAACTGGAAGAGGCAGCAGCACGCGTGCAGCAGGAAGTGACGGCAGAGATCGAAGCCGCCGAACGCGAACTGGAAATGATGCGCCAGGAGGGCGAGGCCGAGGAGATGGCTACCGAATAACGATAGTGGTCGGTTGTCAGCGAGGGCCCGGCGCAAGTCGGGCCTTTTCTTCCGCTTGTTCTTTCGGGGTGGATTGGTTTTCCGGTTGTGCCTTCGGCACTACGTTTTTCCTGATTCGGGTGTGCTTGGCTACGTACATGGCGGCGTCAGCCGCGCTCAGCAGGCCGTCCGCGGTGTCCGCGTCTTCGGGATAAAGGGCGATGCCGATGCTGGTCGAGCCTTGCACCGCATATCCCTTGCCCATGAATGGCTCGTCGAAGCAGCATTCCAGCCGCGCCGCGATCTCTACGACGTCTGAACGGTTGTTCACCCGGGTTACCAACACCGCGAACTCGTCTCCGCCCAGCCTCGCCAGGGTGTCGCCGGGGCGAAGCTGCCGTTTCATGCGCCGCGCTATTTCTTGTAAGTACAGATCTCCAGCCTGGTGTCCGTACCCGTCGTTCACTTCCTTGAATTCATTCAGATCGATATAAATCATGCCGAAGATGGCAGCCGACCGGCGCGCATTCTGAATCTGTGTTTCCAGCGCCTTCTCCATGGCGAACCGATTTGGCACGTCGGTCAGCAGATCGAATTCTGAGCGGTGCACGAGTTCGGAGTGGAGCCGCGAGGTTTCGATCGCCAACGTGGCCAATCCCGCGGCCATCGCGAGGGCCTCCTTTTCTGCGGGGTTGGGTTTGGAGCGTGCGTGGAATGCGGCGAAGATTGAGCCCAGCGGCGGGCCGGAACGGGCGTCAATCGGCTGCTCGATCGTACGCAGCGACTGGGGAGCGACGTGTGTCGGCCGGTTGCCGAACGAGGCTCCATCCGCAATCCAGCACCAGCAAGGAGCGCCACTCAGCCTGACTGAAACCAGCTCCGTGATCTGCTTCAGGACCTCTGCCAGCGGCTTCGAATGGTTGATATCCTCCAAAATCCGGCTTCGCCGCTGCTCCACATACGCCAGCGCGCCGATTTGGCGGCGAGTCTTGTGCTCGAGGTACCATCCGCGCATACCGGCCGCGATGACCACGATTAGCATTAACCAGGCAAGCTGCATCAGATTGCGCGAATTCTGCCAGGCTG